>Ga0194133_10004609_pt1 | contig 18280 bp, 15 predicted proteins | sample TA2KigOf40mmetaG_FD_155448 | JGI IMG/M metagenome (GOLD analysis project Ga0194133, IMG submission 155448) | Freshwater microbial communities from Lake Tanganyika, Tanzania - TA2015055 Kigoma Offshore 40m | ecosystem: Environmental > Aquatic > Freshwater > Lake | place: Tanzania: Lake... | reverse complement strand
GGTAGCAACCTCAGTGGCAAGGGCTTCAACGGCAGCGGTTGCAGCATCAGCGGCATCACGTGCCTCTTCAGCGGCAACAGTTGCTGCGTCAGCAGCCTCTGCAGAGAGGTTAGCGGCATCAGTAGCGGCATTTGCAGCATCGATCGCCTCGAGGGCGGCATCAGCAGCGGCATCAGCAGCTGCTTGAGCAGCTTCAACAGCGGTAACTGTTGAACTCTTACCTGCGATGGTGATTGCGCTGGTGACAGAAGCAACACGAGTTGCGCGCGCAGTTCCATTGTCATTTGTACTGGTTGCAGTGCTGCCACCAGTGAAGGCGACAGTCAAGGTACCAGTACCAGCGACATCAGATGAGATTTCAATGACTACCTTACCTGCAGTATCGGTTGTGCCAGTTGAAGCTGTAACGCCATTTACAGACGAAACTCGTCCAGCAGTTCCAACATAGGTAACGGACACTGTCTTATCTTCGACCACGTTGCCATAGGAGTCAGTTACGGTTGCTGTAACCCGCTTTGATTCTCCTGGCGCCATGGAGACAGTTGCCGCATCAAGTGCAACAACACGAGATCCGCCAGCAAGAATGGTGTAGGAGCTAGTTGCGCTCTTTCCACCAGAAGTCGCAGAGACAGTTCCAGTTCCAATGGTCTTTCCTTGGAATACAGCCGTTGCAACTCCCGCGGTATTGGTATACGCGGTTGTTGTATTGGCTACAGACGAGAAGAAGGTGTTGGTGTTACCCGTGAATACGACCGGGTAGCCGGAGAGGGCAATGCCGCTCGCATCAAGCGCTGTAGCTGTGAAAGTAACATCGCCATCAACTGCTGTTCCAGCTGTAGCTGAATTATTTGTCAGCGACAGAGTTGTTACAGTTAAAGTAGCTGAGTAGGTGATGGTAAACGCACTTGCGCTTGTTGCCGCCGCTGCAGAAGAACTCTGTGCGGTTATAGAAGCTGCGTCTGTTGTACCAGTAACACCGCTGCCGGTAAGAGCAGCTCCTGCATCAGTCCAAGTAACTGTTGCCTTACCCAAAGAATCTGTGGTGTAAGTCAATGTGTTCGCATTTCGTCCGGTAATTACCGCACGAACGGTTGCGCCCGATACGAGATCGGCAAACTGATCAGTGACTGTTGCTTCAATCGTGTTAGAACCACTTACTACATTCTTGTATGTGGTGCCGGCGACTGGAGCTACAGTCAAAGTACCGCGAGTAGAAGAGACAATCGGTGCTTCATAAATGAAGGTGAGTGTCACTGCATTAGTCGCAGTGGTGTTATAGGTAACCTTGTAAGCATCTCCAGCAATTGGAGCAGTCGCTGTCAAGGTCAGTGTAGTTGAAGTCTCTGTACCGTCGGTACGAGCAACTGTTGTGTAATTTTGAGACGAAGCAGTGATTCCTGCAGCAAGCGTACGGCCTGTGACAGCCGCAATCGTTACCGGAATCACTCCTGCAGAGGTGCCGCTATGCAACTTGAGGTTGACGGTCTTACCTGTCGCGGTGGACAAGTAATAAGTCTTATCTGTTGAAAGAGCAGTACCGGTTGAAGCCGCTGCCAAGTCGCCGACTGGCGCAGAACACTCAACGGTTCCTGTTCCAGCATAGATTCCCAAGCCCCTAGTAGCAGCTGCACATGTAGAAGAAGCGTTTGTGAAGCTGATGTTTGCAGCATAGGCAAAGGCCTGGGTGGTCAGAGTGAATGTCGATGCAGTCATTCCAGCCAAGAGGCTACGGCCTGTAACTGTGAAGGTAGCTGTAACAGCTGCCGTCGCAGAAACGTTGAACGAATAAGCACCAGTTGAGGTTGCAGACTCAATTGTGCCATCCATTGCCGACTTGCCATCTCTACCCGCGATGGTTCCTATGAACTGAGAAGTTGCATCAGGTCCACGGTGATCAACGCCGACAGAAGGAGCAAGGGCTGCCGTAAATCCGGTATTTATTGATGTTTGGCTGGTAAGAGTGTCAGGCGAGAAGGCACCAGCTGCAACACCGCTAGCTGCTGCGCCCTGTCCTGTCGAAAAACCGCTTGCGAAAGAGGTCTTCGCTGCATTAGTTGGTAGACCAGAAACAATATTCAACCTCGCAGTTGAAGAAGTTGTTTGGCGACCCGAGACAGTGAACGACTCATTTGATGAATCAAGTAACGTTGTGTTACCTGCTGCATCCTTAGGAGTTACTGTAAAGGTAGCAGTCTCGCCCGATGCAATGCTTGCGCTTGTTGCGCTAAGCGAGAAAGTTGATGGAGCAGACGCAACAGTACATGTGACAGACTTCGTCACATCATAAAGAGCATCAGGTGCGGCAGTGTTAGATCCAGCAGCACCACCATCCGCATAGTCAACCCATACAAGATAAGTAATTGTTGCTGCCGCTGTCGTAATTGTGTCTGCAGTCAATTGAAGTGAAGCAGATGTCGTAGAGCTTTCGGTAGCATGGTTTCCAATTACGTTAGTTTGTAAGGTATAGCTCGAACCGGAGGCAGAGGTTCTTGCTGTTTGAACAGCGCGTAGAACTCCAACTCCGTCTCCACCTGTGTATGTGACATTGATGAATCCACCAACGCCACCTCTAGCAACGCAGGTCGCTCCAATTGAGGAGATTGTTCCCGCGCTTGCACTTGGCACGACAACAGTGGAAAAAACTCCACCAAGCAATGCCACAACTGCCGTTTGCGCAATGCGCTTGAGCAGAGATGTCTTTATAGACATTTATTTCCTTTCGGTAGTCGACCAAGAGACTCTCTCAAGGTCGGCTAGGCATCGGATTTCTCCGAGTGCCTCGTGATGCAATGCACGTGCTACTGCACCACAATCTTCGCTGTGTATCCGGACACAACGAAGAAACTTTGTATAAGAACTACTCATACCTTCGCCCCTTTTTCAACAACTAGAGCTGCTTGAGCCAAAACTCGGGTCTTACTCGGGTCTAGCACGAGGCGGATAATCAACTGCCTTGGTGCTGTAGCAAGATCACGGCCATTTGCAGAAGCAGCGATCTTTATTGAGGTCTCAACCTCAGATTCTACGGCAATATAGGCAGTAAATAGGTAATTTCCGCTCATTTGGCGCGAAATATCGGTCGAGGAAACGCGAACATTGAGAGGGCTCCAGCTTCCAGACCGACCATAAGCGACCACGGGGAGGTAAGTGAGACCCCTTTCATCGGTGACCAGGGTTTGAGAAAGAAAGATGTTGGCTGCTCCAGAATCGGTCTTGAAGATCTGTCCGATGATTAATTCCGACTCCGTCGAAGTAGTCGGACGCTCGTTGAAATAGGCGCTACCGAGAGCTCCAGTCATATCCGCAACTGTAAATCCAGTGGGTACACCAGCCCTGTCGAGCCCAGGGAACTTGAGTTCGGTGCTCTTTGCGTTAGCCACCGTTACCTTAGCCTTCGTAGGGGCCGGGGCAGGGATGCTAGTTGATTCAACTACAGAAACATTGGTCGATGAATGGGATACCGAAGAACTGGCTTCAGATTTTGATGTCGACTCCTCGATTATCGGATCAAGCTTTCCCGAATTCATTGGCATTAAGTTGAATCCGACAATCGCAAAAAGTAGAACGATGAGTGAAAGTGCAACCTTTGAAGACTTCTTTGCTAGCCCTGAAGCTTTCTTGTAAGTGGTAGAAAGCATGTCAAGCGCAGTTAATCCACGGTCATTATCTATTACGAGCTCACTGAGAATTCGGCGAAGAGAAGATCGCGCCCGTGAAACAGTATGACGAACGGCCGATTCTTTGACTCCAAGCTCTCGAGCTATTTCCTTAGTGGAGCGACCTTCCATCTCCCACATCACAAGTGCGGCACGCTCCGCCGGTGAGAGTATGGCTAACGCTTGGCGAATAATGGCGGCATCGTCCGCTGCGGCTACAACGTCTGAGTGATCCTTATCCATTTGCCAGGTAGATTCAATCTCTGCGATCGCATCATCGAGAAGAACAAGATTTGGGCGACGACCCTCTAGACGAAAAATGTCAACACACAAGTTTTCGATAGTTCGATGTAGGTAAGAGAGTCCATGTTCTTCGGACTCAAGCTCAGGTGCGGCCAGCAAGAACTTAATCAATGCGTCCTGAACAACTTCCTCCGCCCTCGCTTTATCTTTGAGAATCCTCGTTGCGTGGGCATGAAGCTCCGAGCGATGTCCGGCATAAAAAGCGCCAAGATCAGTCAAAGTCCAAGCTCTCGGACCCGCAGATACTTCTTTTTTCAGATGTTTCAAGTAAATGGACCCCTATTGCGCACCGGTTTGATATCTGAGTCGACCGTCGCCGCCTCCAACTCCTTCTACGAATCTTACGGACGAATGTCGTGAGAAATAGACAAAACGGACAATGATTTGATTACTCTTGAGAAGTTATGGGTCTTAATCTCCAGGTAGTTTGATCTAGGCGTTCTAACCGGCTTATCAACTCGGGTGCCTCCAGGGTCTCGTGGGCAATCGGGTCTTTCTCAATCCATTTACGCCAAAGTGCGTAGGACTGAAGGGCAAATTCCCGATATCCGTGCGACGAAACCGACTTCGGATTTTTCCAAAAATTGGCGCCTGAGCCAACGGCTGCAAAAACTAGGCGGTCTCTAAAAAAACGTGACTCTTCGTTGCATTTACCCTTGGCACCTTGATCATTCGAGTCTAAGTAGAAGACGCTAAGTCCGCGCTCCATCGCATCGAAGAAAACTGGATCAAAGAAGTCAACTACTGGCTTAAGAGAAGTTCTCCTACCGCGAATCTTTCTAACCGCAACCGGAGACCAAAGATTGCCGACGACTTCTCGCGTAAATCCCATGAGATCGGTGTTGACTGCATCTTGCCTAAGGTCTAGCTGGGCACCATCCCTACCGCTCTTTCGATAACCCCGGTGAAAATAAGGCCGCCGAGTCCCGACAATGCTAAAGCCCTGTTTAAGCCGATCAATGATCTCAGTTAACAAATCATCTAGAAATATCTGGTCGGAATCAATGTGTAAGTAATATTTTGCAGGATTACTCTGAATAATGTTTGCCCACGCTCGAGCTGTACCTAGGTGACTTTTTTTCTTAAAGCCATCGGCGACGCCCTTCTCATCCCGCTTGTAGAGGGGATTGAGAAAGTGTTTTCCCAAATATCGTACCTTTGTGTTTGCTGGAGCTTTGATTGAAGATGACTCATTACCAAAACAAAAGACATTCAATTCCAATTCTGGATGATGCTCAAACATTGATTGGGACACTGCGCGAATCAAGTCAGGACAGTTAAAGCATTCAGTCCAAATGAATAGTTCTCGCAACTAAATTTCTCCTTGGCCGCAAAGTTTTTCTTATTCTTCGATTTCGCCTTAATCGAATCCTATAAGCAAGTGGGCCCTGTCGGGATCGAACCGACGACCCACGGATTAAAAGTCCGTTGCTCTGCCAACTGAGCTAAAGGCCCCTTTGATTTCTCAACCTAGTGTATCTTCAATGCATAAGTTAAACTTCAAGCGTGCTTTACCAAGATCCCAATACTGAGCTACCTGATTTTTCAGAAGAGATTGCGAATCCGAATTCATACTACTACTTATGCGGGGAGAATCTACTTTTTATTAATGTTCAAAGAGATTTCCAACGAATAGCGCCCCTCCTTGAGGCAGCCATATCGTATGCGAATTTTAATAAGGTTTATTTCCTCGACATCGCGAGGGTTGAGGCTAAAGGCCTAAGTGCTCTATCAAACAAGCTATTTGATCTTGGTCGAGGTGGGTGGATGCCTCAAAAAATTCGAGAGAAATGTAGAGGAAAGAGAGTCGAATTTATCAATTTTAGCAATTTTGACATTGACCCAAACCTAAATGTTCAATCATTTACACTTGATGAAGAATTAGCGATGAGGGTTGCGAGGAGTCATGAGTATCCGCACATCAATCCAAACCCCTCGAGTCAAAAGCTATGGCTAGAAACAAATAAACTGTATTGCCTTGATACCGTATCGAGGATTCAAAGAATCATAGATACGCTGAAAATTAAGCGGCTATTTGTCTGGAACGGACGCTTCGTCAAATCTACGTTAGTGACGTTGGCTGGGAATAGGATGAATGTTGCAACGTCTTCGATTGAAACGGGTAGTAATTTTCGATCCGGCTACTCCTTTGAAGTTTTCTTTGATCCACGCACTCCGACTGATGATTATCGAAGGGTGATGGACTTAAAACGGCGACAAGAGCTTAGGAAGATTCCACGCTGGGACTTACAAGAATGTCTCGATTGGATATCCCAGGGATTGCAGTCACAATTTTCTTTCAATTTCGAAGACGCCTTTGAGCAACAATTTGATGTCGTGTACTTCTCTTCATCTATGGTAGAAAAGCCGACAAACCCTAGGTCTTGGCCCAAAGAAGACTACCAATTCAATGTCTGTAAGTTAATTTTTGAAATCTGCCAGAAAGAGAAAAAATCTTTTGCCATAAGAGTACATCCACATCCAGAGTACCCAGTTTATGCGGATTACGAAGATGCAATTTGGCAGGAGTTCGTTTCTACAGAATTAGATCCTAGTGTTGGTTTGATATCCGCTAGTTCTAATATTTCCTCTTATGAGCTTGCTAAAAGAGCGACAAGTAATATTGTGCTTAGATCTACGATTGCCCTCGACTTAAAATATTTGAATATTCCATGTTGTTTTTTATGGTACCGAATCGATCGACCATTTGCTACGGATGAACGCCTCCAGGAGCAGTTACAAGAAGCTATAGCGCATCCAAAAATGTTGAGCGATGAAATTTTCAAAGCAAAGGTGAATTACGATGTAGCTTATCGCGGATTTCGATTCTCTCATTTCGATAAGCAAGGAATTAGACTTACATTTAATGGCAACAAGTTTGGCAAGGAAAGGACACTCCTTGATTCCACACTCTTCAGAATCCTTGTACGGTTAAAGAAAGTCGCGGGAGTTAGAAGATTCTTAAAAGACTTCAGTGTTTCTTAGCGCTCGGGTTATCAGTGATACATTCCAAAGTCTCGTTCCACGTACTTGCTTTGCCAGCTGCTAACAGATTTTCCTAATTTGGACTCCGGCCGAGCAGGCCTACCATCAACAACTTCCCTCTCTTGTCAAAATTGAAACCGCGGAAACTGTTCTACTAGCAAATTCTTTGAATATCACTCAAGACAAAATCAATACTGGAATAGTAATGCGAGTAATCATATTTTGCTATAGCATCTCCCACAATCGGGTCTCAAACTCTTTGAAGATAAAGTGTCTGTTATGAGCGCTCTCAACTTGTTTTGCATAGAATTCTTCGGGCATCGTGACGAGTTCTTCCCATTCTCTTACAAATAAGATGGGCCAAGACAGCGCACTCTTTGGAATACTTGAATCACACAAAACAGGAATAGCGCCACAGTACAGGGCTTCCCATACTCTGTGGGTATCCCATCCTCCGGCTCCTTTTGGGCAAATCACAAAAATACTGCGCCGCATCAGGTGATGGAGGGTTTGCACCGCGACTCGATTCTCAACGATATATGAACCTTTCACTACTTTAAAGATTTCTTTCGCCTTAATCCGAACTTCTGGATTTGTATCATCATTCCATGCGACTAAATATCTATAAACTTTTCTCACCTCTTTGAATGTATCGGAGTATCGAAGAAGTTTTCTGAATCTCATGCCCGCCGGGTAACTCAAGTCTTCAATGCCGACAGGTATCGCCCTGACATTTTCAAATTCCTGCGTGAGCTGCTCGGCCCAGACTTCCTTAAATGAACTATTAAGTCCGTTCAGATTCTCTGGGCGAAGCGTGTAATCTCTGATTTTCGAGTATCTACCCACCAATAAATAATCGAAGCCTTCCACATCCAAGTCTCCCCCTCTTAACCGCCTCTCAAAGTCCGGTATGAGGTCTGGACTCAAATACAAACCTCCGAATTTTTGAGCATTGGAAACTTTGTTCTTTCTTAGTCTTGTTAGATCGGCTTTATCCATAATCTTGAATTTACAATTAAGTCGGTATGAGTAATCCGAAATTATTGGACGTGTGTCTACTGGCCCACGAAACCATGGATTGTCAATCCTGCCCAAAATCTTGTTGTAGCCTTTAAAACACCTATCAAGTGTCTCTATATTCACCTTAGTAGAAACCCAATTTAAATGAGTTAAAAGACTCATCTTCGCTTGTCATATCCTCACTTTATACTAGGTTCACGCAAATCTGAGCAGATTGGAATGTGCGCTGATGAGACGCTTTACTTATCATGACATGGTTGAAGAGTGTGATCAGCAAGCACCAATCATATACAGATTAACGGGGGGTCTAGGAAACATTCTCTTTGGGCTTTCTGAGGCGCACCTTCTCTATATGTATTTACGAAATCCAATACTTTTAGACTGGTCTCATGTGGATTTGTCTCATACGAATAGAGTACTCGAGGACCGCTTGCATCTCGAAACACTAGTGAGTGAATGGGTACTTGGAGAAGTAATCTTAAAATTGGAAAAAGAAGAAGATGGGATTCAAAGAAACCTTAGGCACATATTTAATCCCCAAACCGTGCTACCCAATAGTTCTCTATACCTGATAGATCCAAGCTCTAAGGAGCAAAAGAGGGAGATAGAGTCATCGAAACCTCTTCTAATTCAAGGATGGAATCCAGATTTGAAACGGATAGGTGCAAGTTCTCTGTTCAGAAGAGGACAGTTCCCCATTGCAGCTAGATCTTTAGAGATTGAAGACGCAGAATTAAATAGCTCTGAAGAATACTCCGCAATCCATCTCAGGTTGGGAGACTATTGGAATTTTGAAGGTCCAACTTCCTTAATTTCGAATGTAATAGAAGATTTCTATATAGAAAAGGCGCTTTCAAAATATCTCTTTGAGCAATCAAAGATTTTGATTTTTTCGGATTCTGTAAGTCATGCAAAGCAACTTCTATCCCGATACGAAGCAAAATACAATTTAGAATATGTAGATGATAATTCTACCCCGATTCAGACCTTAAAACTATTGTCAGGTGCGAATAGAATCATTTGCTCTGGCTCGACTTTTTCGTTTTGGGCATCCTATTTTTCAAATGGAATTAGTGTGTTTCCAAGACCCTTCTATTGGAATGAACCTGGGTGGGAAAAGTCATTACTTGGAGACCCGCATTGGAGAGTTATACGAAGGGACAGGTTTGGGATCTTAATTTGGCGAAAGTTTATTCGTAAGAAATTAAAAGTTTATTTTTTAAACATTCTAATTTACATTAAAGCAAAATTACGAACTTGATTTTAATTATGTCGAGGAGGTATTGCTTAAACTTCTTGAGTGTGGGAATTGAATCTTGACCGTTGTCTGTGCAGTAAAACAACGGACCCGGAGGATAGCGTTATAAAGTAAATCATACATTTAGGTGCCATGTCAGAATTCAGCCACGGCCATATGTGTAGCCAGTTGCTCCATAAAACGAAGAATCTGCGATTCTTCTTCCGGACTCACTCGATTTATCCACTAGTGTTTCAAAACATTCAAGCCCATTAAACATAATACTCATAACCACCTGTCCAATAAGTCGCCGTTCATCTATTCTAAATGCATTTTCATTCTCTTTACTCATCAATCTGTCATAAAGACTCAATGCTTGATCCACTGATACCCCACAGAATTCTGAGTTCCAATAAGTGAGACAGCCGGTAATCATCTGAATTGATTGCTCCTTCTTCAATTTGAGAACCATTGCAGCCTTATCTAACAAATGAATCGAGTTAATTGACGTCTCTACATTAAAAGTCAAGGGGCTGCCGAGGGGGGGGATTGGACTCTTCCACCATAAATCTGCATCCATAAGAAAGTCATCTGTTCCTTGTAAATCGGCAAACATACGAAGTTGGACTCGCATTGGGTCTGTTTCTCCAACCAGACATGGGTGAATTGAAACAAGTCCTTTCCAGACTAAGAATCTGATAATCCTATTCTTTGATGCAAATGAAAAACCGTCTGAGTCTAAATGAAAAACTGCTTTGAAATCCTCATTTCTCTGTAAAAGCGTAAGCGCCATGAATGCGCCCATGGAAACGTAAATTGTATCCTTCATTGCTATAACGTGCCCAGTTCTCCTTGGAGGTTGGTGATTTTGTCTGAACAAAATAATCGCTATACTCTTCGCAATCTCGACTCGAGACTCGATAACTCTCAAGACAAAGTGATACAAGTTCTTGATAGTTGCAATCACATCGTAATGATACCTATTTGACTTTTGCCTAAATTAGGATTTCAACTACAATGCGGGTTGGGCTGGGTAGCTCAGTTGGTATGAGCGTGCGACTGAAAATCGTGAGGTCGACGGTTCGATCCCGTCCCCAGCCACATCGATACTTTGAGATTGCATTTGTAACGAAGCGGTTTTGGTAGATCAAGCTTTCAAAATCATAATAGGTCTGCACCAATCTAATGTCCCCTTTGGTCGACGGGATAGGCTATTTAACATGGGGTTATCTTCGGCTCTGGTGTTTGTGGAGATTCATCGAAAACTTGCAAATTACGTCATTAGAAACCTTGAATATCATGCTAGCGCCTTCCCAGATTTCCCCATCTTTTTGGTTAGCGATGATAAGCCAGAAAAGTTAAGTGGACAGGTCACCTGGATTGATTCTCACTCTTCAATATTTTCTACTGCAGAATTAACTACTTTTGATTCTAAGCTGAAGAATTGGACTTTTGGAAATCAACACTCTTATTGGAGTGCCACAACCAAACGATTATTGATTCTAGATGCTTTGCACAAAGAATTAGATAAGGATCATGTTATTCATCTTGAGTCTGATTCAATCCTTCTGAATGAAGCGAGTCCGGATCAGAGGCTTTTCGCCGCGGGGGGAATTGGTTACCCGCTCCAGAATCCAAAACTCGGTTGTGCATCAATTTTCACTGTTCAAAACAGAGAGGCCCTCCAGACATTAATTAACTTTATTTTAGAAAGATGGCAAGTAACAGATTCAACCGATATGCAACTCTTGGGAGAATTCTCAAATGAGTTTGCAAATTTAGTATCGATTCTTCCATCGCAATCATTCGAAAACGTTGTTTATGATCCAGTTATCTTTGGAAGATATCTTTTGGGATCTGATGCGAGGCATTTTCGCATTCCTACATCCAATTTTGGATATGCAGAGACTGAACATCAAGAGTTCTTGAGTCGGATTGCAGATGTAACTGCTTCTATAAAAGTCAATGATTTTGGTGGCCGAGCACTGAGTATCAGAATTGAATCTACTGCAGGAGAACAGTCTTTTTTGGCGAATCTGCATGTTCATTCAAAGCGAATACAAAATGTGGAGCAGCTACGTTTCGAAGTCAACTCTAATTGGTCAAAATTAAAGCGCAACAAACTAAAGTTAGGATTAGGTGCCCATTTGTATCGAGGGAGATTTGACAGATTAGTTTTCTTGGAGAGACTTCTTACTAAGGTTCACTCCTTGCGTGGAAATAGAACTGAAATCCGATTGAGATAGATTGCGATAGCTTGTTTGAACTGAATTTGTGAATATCTATGGGAACGCGTAGCCTTCAGTGGCTGTCCCCATCGTCTAGGGGCCTAGGACATCGCCCTTTCACGGCGGTAACACGGGTTCAAATCCCGTTGGGGACGCTAAGGCCCAGTAGCGCAGTTGGTTAGCGCGCCGCCCTGTCACGGCGGAGGTCGCGGGTTCAAGTCCCGTCTGGGTCGCTCTACTTTTTTTTCTGTACTGTCCTACTCCCTGAGTAAAGTTTTTTCTCGGAAATCGACAATATTAAGGCACTGAAAAACAGGCTAAATGCTAAGAGCGTTATCGTCATCGATCCATAGAAAATCAAAGTTATCCAATTTGGAGTCGTTTGATACGGCCCGATTTGAAAGAAAACACCAACCATTAAAGTAAATAGAAGAAAAACCAAATTGCCCGTAAAAAAAAGTAACGCTCTTATTCTCATCTCTGCATGCCAAAATAACAAGCAGTCTATTGCGTGGTTGATAAGCGAAGTAAAACTTGTTCTCGTTTGTCCTCCAATTCTTTCGCCACGATTCAATGCGACCATTTCTTGCTCATCAACTTGGTGACGTAGAAAACCAGCGAAGTTGCCCGCTACTTCCAAATCCTTAAGATGCAACTTCAGCCATCTCCCTCTAAAGCAACTGAAATTACCAGAATTCCAAGTTGATCCAGTGAGAATTTTGAAAAATAATGAAAACAATTGCAATCCGAATAGAAATCTCCAGTTTGCCTCTCGACGTTTTCTTGAGGCGACAATTAACGATGTACCTGTATGCTTTAAAGCATTAATCAATGTAGGAATGTCTTCCGGCAGATCCTCCCCATCAGAATCCATTACTACAATCACATCCTCATTGGCGCATTTCTCTTCAATCTTGGAAAGTCCAGCTAAAATAGCTTTTTGATTTCCCACATTCTTTCCTAATTCCAAGACTTCAAAACCATAACCACGAGATGAAAAATTGTCCCTTGTTAGGCCTAAATCCGAAATCCAATTGTCATTTACTATGAGGATTTTCAGTTTCGTATAGGGGAAAGTCCCCTTGATAGTACTTGAGATTCTTGGAATCAAGGCTACAACGTTCTCCCCATCCATAAAGTTTGGTAGTAGAATCCAGATCCTTGTATTTTTGATGTGATTCTCCTATATTCCGACGGATGACTCAGATTCTACCTATTTTGAAGTCTAATCGTTCCATGCTTGAGACCATTGGTAATTTAGTGTTGAGTAAAACTTTATACCCTATTTTTATCACTCTGGTCCTAATTTTCTCCTTGAAAAATGGAATCCGTGGTGTTTTGCCTTGGGCTGATTTTAGCCCAGTTGAAAACTTTCCTCAGCCCACAAGAACATTAAGTTCTTCATCAGTTGGCCTTTTAGCCATTTCAAAATTATTTTTGATTGAAACCAAAATCTCTTACTTTTTATTGAATCTTATCCTCTTATTTATATTTTTGAATGTATTTTACTGGTTTGTTAGTAAAAAATTCTCAAAAAATATAGCAGTGCTACTTTTTCTACTCTTTTTCTCCTCCCCAATTTCAGTAGTATTGTTCGGTAACGTTGGACGACACGATTTACTTACTGTCTTTGGCATGCTCTTCTTTTTTCTTTCGAAGAATAACGCACAACTGCTTTGCTCCGTTGCTTTGTCAAATTTGGGGAGTCCAGAACATAGCATTGCAGCCTACTTTCTGCTCTTCGTGGCATCACTTTTCAAGATTGTACAGTTTCGCAGACAGGCGACCATCGCTCTTACCGTCTCTTTCATTTACTTCATTGGCATACAACTCTGGCTACACAATTCTGATGAAGGGACAAGCCGCTTCCTTGAGATATTTCCCATGATGGATCTAGCTCTTAGAAACTCTTTGAATAATGGGCATCTCGAGTTATTTAGTTATCTTGGCTACTTCTGGTTCTCTTCTATACTAGCAATCTGGATGATTCACAAGCATCGAATCGTATTGGTGATACTTATAACCTTCCCTATTTTGTTTAACCTCATAATGGTCGATAAGACTCGTGATTATGTAATTGCTATAATTCCACTGATTATTGCTCTGCATATAGAGATATTTGGAAGCGCTTTTTCTGAGTTGGACAAGAGGAATATAAGATTCCAAGAGATGGTAGTTGGTGGTGTTCTCTTGGTATCCCTTATATTGCCCAGCCTTGAAGTTACTTTTGAAGGAATTGTTCGTTCACCTTACTCGTGGTTTTGGTCGAAAACAATCTAAGTTGGACTATGTTAGAAAGAACTTCTTTGAAAGTGTTTCGTACAACAAAGGAATTCTTATCTCTTTTCTTGATTCCTAAAAATCAGCAGAAAGATAATGAAGAAAATCGTCCAACTAATGGCGAACGATAAGGCCATGACTCTATCGAGGATTTGACCTTGAAGAAGAGTTCCCAGCGCATGAAGGCAGAACCATGCCGCAATAATCCAAATTGTTATCGCAGATTGCTTTTTGCTGAAGCCTTTGCTCATCAAACGATGCGAGAGATGATCCTGCCCTCCCTGAAGCGGGGATACGCCGCTCGACAGCCTTGAAAAGACTGCAACGGAGGTATCCAGTATCGGCAAACCAAGCAACATGAGTGGGACCAAAAAGCTAACGAAGATTGAGGATGCTGGAGGCTCAAGACGAACTGCAAGTACAGCAAGGAGAAATCCAACAAAGAGTGCTCCCGAATCACCCATATAAATTCGAGCGGGACTGCGATTCCATAATAAGAATCCGAGCGAAGCGCCAGCTAACACCGCAGCGAGGCTCGAAATTGCAGGTTGATTACTACTTGCTGCAAGGTAGACCAGAGAAAGACTTATTATGGCTGAGGTTCCAATCGCACCGCCATCGAGATTATCTAAGAAGTTAAGTGAATTGGTTATTCCGACAACCCACAAAACGGTAAGCGAAATATCGAGCCAATCAATATTTGTTGGGTTGCCCATTGTCTTTGATGCGACGAGAAGAATTGCCGTAAAGACCCCGGCTGATGTTTGAACTAGGAGCCTCGGCCAAGGACTAAGTTTCTTCATGTCATCTACCAGTCCAATTACCGCAAGCAATAATCCAGGAATCAAAACCGTAAGCACGATGCGGGCTTGGCCGGCAGAGAGTTGATTAGCAAGAATCGGAATTAGAATCGTGAGCGATACAGACAAAACTATTGAAACGCCCCCAAGATATGGAATAGGAGAAGCGTGAGTTTTATGACTCTCATTAGGACGATCAGTTATGCCCAATCGAAGCGCCAACTTGCGCATAAGTGGAGTTGTTAGTGCTGCTATGACAAATGAAACAATCAGAGCAACAATAATTTGTAATAAATTACCTTCAAAGTTCATTCTTTAACCAAGCCAGATAGTCTTTGAGAATCTCATCGATTCCTTTAGTCGGTTTCCAGCCAGTAACCTTTTCAATCTTAGAAATTATTGGAACTCTTCTCTGCATATCTTCAAAACCAGACTTCTCAAGATCTTTGTATGGGATGTAAGTAACTTTTGAATTTGATTTTGTAAGTGAAATAATTTTGCCAGCCAATTCATTTACGGAAACTTCATCTAGCCCACCGATGTTAAAGGCCTCTCCCTCTCCTTTTTCAGATTGAATTAGGCCATTTATCGCAGCAACTGCGTCACTCACATGACAGAAAATCCGCTGTTGTGAACCATCGCCATATACGGTTAGTGATTCATCTTTAAGCGCCGCCGTTGCAAATCTTGGAATAACCATTCCGTATGCCGCACTTTGCCGGGGTCCAACAGTGTTAAACAATCGAGCTATCTTTACTTTTAGACCACTATTATCAAAGAGTGTCTTTGCCACCGCTTCATCTATTGCCTTTGCCTCAGAGTAAGTCCAGCGAACCTTTAAAGGTGATCCCAGAATTCGGTCTGATTCCTCAGTTAGCGAATTCGAATTTTTTCCATAAATCTCACTTGTGCTTGCAAGAATCATCGGCTTTTTCGCCTCTGCGGCGCTGAACATAACATTTTCTGAGCCTTCAATATTAGTTCGAAGGGAATCAATCGTGTCAGTCAAGATCTTTTGAACACCAACAGCGGCGGCAAAGTGAAGGACATAATCTGAGTCCCTCACCAAACGTGAAACTAAGTCACGATCAAGAATATTACCTTCGACGAAATTGAAATTCTTATCGTTTAACGCATTCTCAAGATTCTTACTATTGCCGGTTGATAAATCATCAAGCCCTGATACGGAGTTGCCGCTTGCAAGAAGTGAGTCGCAGAGATGGGATCCGATGAAGCCTGCGGCTCCAGTAATAAAAAATCGCATTTTCTAGGAGGGACCAGTCTTCCTTCGATGCAGTCTTGTGGCTGGATTAACCGGGTCCGAACCTTTGACGTGGTTTTTAGAGTCTTTCGGCTTATCTACCGCGGCCCGATTTCCCTTTTTCTTAGAGAGCGCCTCGAGAAACTTAGATTTCTCTTGATCTCTTGGGTCTGATGAGTTTGAAATCTCCCTCTCCTATTCCTTACCAGAGTTCGCCGCTAGCAGTGCTTTTACTTCAGACTCTTTATATCTTCTATGGCCACCGAGAGTCCGAACAGCAGTTAACCGGCCAGCCTTCGCCCACCTAGTTACAGTCTTCGGATCAACTCGGAAAAGCGCCGCGACTTCCGCAGGAGTTAGAAGGACTTCATGTTCTGCAAATCTTTCCAAGACCACCCCGCAACCTTAGTAGAGATGTCCATTTCATCCCTTATGGCCCAAGTATTCCGGGTTACGAATCTATCGACAAGGCTTAATCGACAAGGCTCAAATCTGGAGGCTTGTTACTACATCGCCTGCTCTAAGGCTGAGACCTTGCGCCAGCGAGTTACCAAGCGCTCATAGCCCTCACCTGCCATAACGCCATCTCCGGCAGCGAGACCTGCAATGGATCGGTGTACATCTTCAATCGAGGAATCGGCGTTGATTCCTTCTTCGCCCTCGTCCCGAAGAGATTTATCTAGATAAATCGCTAGACCGCCGTAATCCAGCTCAACAATCGAACGCGGATCAAAAACATTAAGCCAGTTCAAAAGCTGTATTACCTCCTCTTCGACTGGCCCCGGGCCGAAAGCTTTTCTGACTGCCATATGTGCATTTATACATCGCTTCTTCGCCAACTCGAGTTGAGTCCTAACAATTGTGAATGCGCCAAGTTCGTTCTCACCGATAAGGCGTTCACTTGGTTCGAAGAGTGCAAACCATCTAGGTGGAATCAGCCAAGTTTCGTTAAGGATGTGTGGAACTTTTCTACCAAGACTCTCTCCGTCGGCCTTAATCACCTCTTCAAGATTTGGAGTAAGAAAAAAAGGAATCACGCTACTTGGAAGCGAGTTCTTGAAATCACTTAATGCGGCCCAACAACGCCCAGCTGTCGACCAAGGTGCAATGTAGGTTTTCCCATCAAGAGTGAGGACATGAGCGCCATCGCTTCGAGCAATAGACCTCTCGGGATTTATGATTCGTTTAAGTGCTCGTATTTGCTCTTCATAATTAGTTGATGCTTGGTTCTTGATTTCATTCCAGCGTAATTGATCTGTTGGATTGAATGACTCTATTGGTTCATATATGCGCAGTGAGGCCACATATGGGGTGGGAAGTACAGCCACCATTTAATTCTTATTACTTTCTCGGAATGTAATTGCCCTCGGCAAATGGATCAAAGTCATCATCTTTAGAATCTTTGTCGCCTTCACCGTGAAGTTCTTTAGTAAGACTTTCTATATCGATATCTTGTGAGTGATACTTAAGGTCTCTAGCGACTCTTGTTTGTTTTGCTTTTGAACGGCCGCGCCCCATAGCGAGAGCCCTCCCCTGCTTGTTCTATTCTTGATAACCCCACCTTATCGCGATGGGCAAATCCGGGCGAAATCAGCGGATGGGACGGGGGCTATAAGAGCGGGCCTTGGGGAAGGGCTCTATAGCTCTCTCAATTTGATTTAGAACTCGCTCAACTTGTGAGGATGCCTCGCCCGTAAACTCAAATGGGTCTCTTAGGAGATCTTTCAAGGAGCTCTCATCCAACGGTATGCGTGGGTCTGTGGCAATGAGCGCGAATAGGTCGACAGATTTACCCTCTCTTCTACCCATAAGCGCTTTCAGCGAAAGTTCACGGAGTACTTCATGCGCATTCTCTCTGCCCGCTCCAGCCTTAACGGCAGCCATAAGAATTTTACTTGTGGCTAGGAAGGGAAGATGTTCTCGCACCTCTTGACCAATTTTCTCTTCAAAAATAACCATCTCACTTAGTACGGTCAGAGTAGTTTCGATGATTCCATCCAGCGCAAAAAACGCATCGCTCAAAGCCACTCTTCGCACAACCGAGTCAGATACATCTCCCTCATTCCATTGATTCCCAGAGATTTCAGAGATCATAGAGAGGTAGCCTCGAAGGACAACGGCAAGACCATTTATTCGCTCGCAAGATCTCGCGTTCATCTTATGTGGCATTGCCGATGAACCAACTTGTTCATTTGAAAATCCTTCACTTAAAAGCTCAAAGCCAGACATCAGTCTTAAGTTTGTCGCGAAATTTGAAGTGGCCGAAGAAATCTGTGAAAGAAGCGAGATAACTTCAAGATCGATACTTCGCGGATAAATCTGACCCTGTGAATTTGAGACCGTTGAAAATCCAAAAGTCTTTGCTATTTTGGACTCGAGAGTTTCGACATCTCCGATTAAGTCCTTCATATCTTGGGAAGTTCCGACTGGACCTTTGAGGCCACGAAGGGGTAAGCGCTCTATAAGCTCATTTAGGTGACTAAAGCCAAAGAGAAGCTCTTCTGCGATAG
>Ga0194133_10004607_pt1 | contig 18292 bp, 17 predicted proteins | sample TA2KigOf40mmetaG_FD_155448 | JGI IMG/M metagenome (GOLD analysis project Ga0194133, IMG submission 155448) | Freshwater microbial communities from Lake Tanganyika, Tanzania - TA2015055 Kigoma Offshore 40m | ecosystem: Environmental > Aquatic > Freshwater > Lake | place: Tanzania: Lake... | reverse complement strand
ACTTTTATTGATAAATTATGCAAGAAAAATCTTGAAAATTCTTGTCTAGAACAGTATAGATGATTGAAATCTCAAAATTGCAGCATAAAATGAGCGAAAACCCAAACTCCGACTCCGACGAAGAGTACGATTTGAATTTTATTTCAATGGCAGCAGTACGTTTGCAAGGTAGAATGTTGTAAAGTCATGTTAAAATTCATGAAGAACGAGAATATACGCGACGAAAGAAAGAATCTTCTGGGAAGTTTTGAAAACTTAAAAAATTCTATATCTGTAGGAATTTTAAGAAAAGGAGCTTCCTCTCCATCCTTATCAATGAAACTAAAAGGAGAAAAATCGAAACAAAGTAACGATAATCTACTGGATGATGCTTCCTCAGCCATCAGCAATAAGAAGAGAAAGTTGGAGACACGGTTTGGTTTTTTAAAAGTAAAGTAGAAGCTAAATTTGATTGGTTTCACTTTGAATTTATATTAAAGTTTTAAAAATGATGATCCTCCCTTACCTCTACCAGAAAAAGTGACGACATCAAGGTTTTCTCTCGGGAATAAAGAAACACAAAGGTATTATGCAATTTTGATAAATAAAGTTAGGTACCCCTGAGCTAATTTAAAATCCTTTTTATTAGGGCGATAGCTTTGTTAGATGCTGTCAAATCCCAACAAGAAAAATGCAATGAAGATCTCGACGACACCTTAACCGTACTAGAAAATGATTCTGCGTTTCCTGACGAAACGATTTCTGTTAAAATAAGGTAGTTGGACCACCTTTCAAAACATTTTCATCTTTTTCTTCTGACATTTTTATAGTACACCTTGCGACTCATGTGGTCATTAAAGTCATACTAGGTGGATTTTTTGTTGGTTTCTCCGGGTCGGAGTCGAACCCGGGCCTCCGGTATGGAAAAATCCGGCAAGGAACCAACTTGACGACCCTGACTCCTTGGGCTACCTTGTTTGTCAGTCAGACTTAGACAATGATAAGTTGTAAGATAAAACTTAATCTAGACGTGTGGTGTTGGAACATCTGTACCTGACCACTATATCTTGAGGTCAGGGTTTGCTTTACGGGGTTAGGACCGGGTGGTTAGCTTTTACAGGTACTCTAGAGCTATGCCATTTTAACCCAAGTTATGATTGTCTGATAAGCCTATTGTCTAAAAAAAACTGGCTATCGATTAAATTTTGAAACCTTCTTTGTTTCAGATGGAAGCATCAAGTAAAGAGATTGGAAGCCAATCTGGTAAATTTTATTGGCAATTTGATTTCACAAAAGAGATTAGTGGGTTCCTTTTCTTAGCACGATCGACTAGGGCTGATGTTTTTAAAGTTTGCCCGTGAGGTCAGTCTCGATGCAGCATTCTTGAGATTCACCTTAAATGATGAGACGCTCGATCCAAAAAAGTCATTGGTAAAAACAGATTTTATCAAAAAAACTTAAAAACACTAAAAATCAAGTTCTTATTTAATATTTCACTAATAGGGTAAACTTATCATGAGGTTTTTCCAATCTCTTGTTTAAAATTTTAATGTTCTGTGGATACTTACAAAAATTGATTAAGCCCGTTTTTTTAAACAGAGCTCATGGAGCAACGACAGCGAATTCAAACTTTACAATAATGTTTATAAATTCCCTTTTTTGATGAATAGGTCTTTATTGGGGTTAACTTTTTATTCATTAATCCCAACAAGAACAAAAAGAATTCCCCGAGTTATCGTTATATTTGTGATTGAGCTTTTATGAAGCCTAGCTATCAAAAGATTGAACTCGCTTGAGCTAATTTGAACCTACTTCACCCATAACTTTCAACCCTAAAAAGAAATTCCAGCATGTGAGTTTAAAGGCAGAGTAGCTGGGCTTTTGCCTACAATTTACCAGCCTCTCACACCCTATTTTGGAATGTTACTTGGTAGATTGACTCATATTTTATTTGCAAAAACTTTATTTATTATTTAAAAAAATATATTTTTAAGTACGCCTAGCGACAAATTAGTCATCAAGGCACAACTAGGTGGTTTTAGCTTCTTTTTAAAAAATATTTTTATCTTTTTTTTTGTTGGTTACCCTGGGCGAGAGTCGAACCCGGGCGGCCGTGATGGAAATCCTGACTCCCTTTTGTGTACTTTTTTTTTGTCAAAATTGAGCTATTTGATTCTTATCCTTCCAGACCTGGGCTTTAGTAGCTAAGGGTGTCAAAAGGTGGTATGTAAAATATATGGCACTCTACCAAACAACTTTTGTTTAGTAAACAATTTAAATAACCCATTCCTTAGGCTTTAGGTGTACTGCAAAACCCAAGGGCAGTGGGTGGTCAAATTTAAATATTGCTGAAAAACCTCACTTAGATTAGGGTTGATGCATTCACCAATTGTCGTTTAGATTGGTCCTGCAGTGTAGATTCGGATCATTCTCCCTTTACCAAAGCCAGTACAAATTTTTAGTGTCTAGGTATTTCATAGTTCAAGTTTATGAGACAGAAAAGTGACTCGTTCTTCATGATTGAATCAACAAGGCGTATTTTAAAAGTTTTAAAATAAAAATTTCTGATATACAATCAATTTTATTTAGTATGATTATGGAGTTAGTATAGTCAGTATTATTGAGGCTCAAAAGGTTTCTGAAGAAGCCAAACAGACGTTTAAAATCAGGTTTCTAATGGAGAAGCACAAAAATTCTCGAGTTTTAGACGTTGGGATTGTTGAAAAACTAGGGTGAGTTTTGAATTCTACAAAAGTTGTCTCTAACACTTGCTTAAAATCACGAATTTCATTGATGTTGCAGAAAGTTTGTCGACTTATTTGCAGAAGAGCTCCAAGTCCCATTTGAAAAAATCAGGATTTATTTTGATGGGGTATTGATTTCTCCTAATCAAACACCCACGGACCTTGATCTTGAGGATGGAGATTGTATAGATTTATACTGTTTATGATTATGTTGTCCTTGAATTAGTTTATAAATATTAGTCTCAACTATCAGTTTGAAAAAATGAATAAATGGGCAAGATACAACTTTTAACGTTTTTGTTATTGCAGAAGAAAATGGTTGAATCAGGTAACTCTAGTCAAAATGTTATCTGAAGTAGGTCAAGGTTATTGCCTGTGTGTGTTTCGATTAACTTATGAAGCAAAGCAAACGAGTTTGAAATTTATTTGCTTAACAAAGTTTTCCTTTAAAATCTAATTTTTCTTTTGCCTGGTATCAAACCAACTTGGTGCTTTGATAGGCAAGAGGTGTGGTGAAGGGTGAGGTAGATATTGTGGGGAAGTGCAAGGAGACTTGGGATGGCAGTTGGTGTCCCCCATCTAGACATTTTTTGCATAAAGCAAAGTATTTTCTCAAGTAATCTGTTAGGTTATGGAGTTTGGGGTACCCCAAGGTCAGGTTAGTGGTGTCATACTTGTGTTAAGAAATAAAGAGAGTGCTTAAAAAAGAAAGAAAAAGAGTGTTATCACAAAAGTTAAAAAACAGCTCAGTCCAAGGCTTCTGGAACTCAGTCAATAACCTATTGGGCTGAAACAGACGAGATGACGAATTTCCCATCAAAATCAACAATGCCCTTGTTGACCCTGAAGAGCTGCCTTACAGGTTCAGAGACTTCTTCCTATAGAAGATTGAAAAACTAGTCGGTAACATTAACACTCCTACTGTGAAATCAGATTTGAGAGTAGAGCCTTTCAGTGATGCTGAAATGAAAAAAGCCATTAGTTCCTATCAGCCAAAAATCAGCAGGCCCAGATGACATCCCAATGTTAGTCGTGAAAGCATGCCAGGATCTGTTAATGCCTCATATAAAAGCCCTATTCAGCCTCATCTGTAACCAATGTAAATTCCCAAATGCTTGGAAATTAAATGGCCAGGATGAAACCAATTTAAAAAAAAGAGATAAGTCAAACATTCAAAACTATAGACCTATTTCAAATTTGAACTCAATCACGAAAATCTTTGAGAGATGTATACTCAATAGGCTTCCAGACAACATCGATGGTCCAAACCAGCACGGCTTCATGAAGGAACATTCTACTACATCCGCTGGACTAGAAATCCAGTCAACTCTAGCTGGACTAATAGACAGGCGGAAGACAATGTGTTACATACTCAGCTGACCTTAGTGCCTCCTTTGATGTAATCAGGCCTAAATTGTTCCATAAAAAAAGCAAAAAAAGTATTGGTGATGAAATGGCTGATTTAATCTTTGAGTTCATTACAGACAGGCAAGGTTATGTGGAAGTGAACAGACTCCCGTCGACTTTCTTTAGATTCCATGCACGATGTCCCCAAGGTAATATCTGCGGGCCCAGGGTTTTCAACATCTACAGCAGTGACTTGGGTGAGTGCATCACTAATGATCATGTATGGTTGACTACTTATGCAGACGACTCTTATATGACTGTGTCCTGTGACCCTGACAAAAGTCTACTGGAAGTTATGAAAGAGACAATGAGTAAGCATGGAAGAGAATGGCCTTGTGTGCAACATTGAACAAACATAAATTATGTCAATCAGCTAAGAACCGGTACCAATAGAGTTTGGTGAAAAAAAATACAATCAACAGATACTATGAAAGTGCTTGGAAGGACGTTTGATTCAAGATTGGACTGGGGATATCAAATCTCAAACACAATCTCCAAGTGCTCCAGAACTCTGCACGGCCTCAGAAACATTGGAAAATTTTTAAGTACTAGCCAGTTTAAGCAAATAATCACAGTGTTCTTTTTCTCAGTTTTTAACTATGGCATGGAAATCTGGTTTCATCAGAACCTAGGATTCCACTACAAAAGATGAATTCGGGCCTTACACTACAAGGCACTGGGAACTGTATATATTTTGGTGAACTAATGCCAAAGGAGGAAATAGATAAACTGAGAGCCCCTCCTGACAAAATGGCTCTCTTTCTACAAGCTAATTTCTTATAAACATCATGAACGTAAAACAACCTCTTACCATGTATAACCGCCTAGATAGCCTCAGTTACATCGAGAGAAGGGTCCCCTGGAGATTCCAATTCCGAGACAATAGCAACAAGCGCATCGGAAAGCAATGCCTTTGAGCCACGTTAACCCCCCGTTGACCACGTGAACCCCTGTTCACCCCCTTGACCCCTCTGTAACCCTGGGGGATTTAAAATAAAAGTTTAAAGTAGATTCAAAGTGGCGCACACAACACGCACGCACCCTTGCACACAGACGGACATCTCATTAATTATTAATATATATAAAACCCTAACGTCTGTCCCAAATGTCGAATACGTACCGGCGGATAATATTGCTCTCGAGATAAAAAATAAAATAATAGAACATGGCATTTCCATTTTCCAGACCACAAACCAATGCAGAGAAATATCCCTTTCAGGGATGAGCTATTCTCGATACGAGGGGACTTAAAAAGACAAACTAAAAACTTGGCTAGCAGACTAAAATGCGACACAATTGGCGAGTCAAAGAACCTGGTATACATTTGTAAGCGAGATTGGGTCAGACATTTTGCACCCTATTGAATTTTACTGTCCGGATTCATCCTACGAAACCAACGAGCACAGCCAAGTACTTGCAAATTAGTCGTCATTCTCAGAATTTCAAAGAAAAATCTGTGATTAGAGAGATTTGAGACATTACAACAAAGAGGAATTGTTTTTCAACATGCAGGTTGTGAAAGACATTTTTTCTGAAATATTTAAAAAGGTCGGTATCAAGGAAAGCAACAAAATGCTCAGAATCAAATCCGCAACAGAGAAATGTTCTCGGATAACGTAGGCTCATCTCAAGCCTATCGTGACTTGGGAACTTTTTTGAAATGTGCGTATGGCAAGTGGGCAATCAGCATGGCTTTTCCACTACAACTGTGATGCTGACAGTTCAACCATGGACTCATTCTGTGGACTGGATACCTCCTTTGCTTTTGATAGATTTTACCAACTTCTGAGGAATGCCATCGATCCAAGAGCCTTCTGGTCATTGCTTAACTCTCTGGATTGCAAGGAATTCCTGGTCTGAGACAGTTCAAACATTTGAATTATGAATTCCTATCTTTTGTTTGAAAGTTAAGTTTTTCAGCTTTTTAATTTTGGATTGCCTTATGTTCATTTACCAATCAAATTTCTAACATTTGATATTTTATCAAGTGCTCTGCTCTGTTAAAGTAGTGAGAAAGGCTAACCAATAACCTAAGAACAAGCTGTAGAAAAGGCCCTTTTTACGGACAAAATTTACACTCTTTAAGAACAAGGGTTAAAAAAAGTGCCCTGGCAAAATGGCTCTTACCAGTTAGAATAACTGCGTTATCGTCGACCTTTCTCTCCTCAGCATTTGTCACAGTTCGAATTTTCTAATACACTTACATACATTGGCTCAACTCAAAAATCAAACAAAATTTGCACATTTGGTGTTGATTTGAATTTGCTCTCATAGCAAATATTCCTTATGTATATATACAATTATGGTTTTGATTTTTAAATACAAGTATGTTGGATCTCCTTCGTCCTCTTCACCTTCTTCCCCCCCATTCCTTCTCTTTTCTAGAAAATTGTTTTGAAGTGCTTTCTTCGTTACGCCGATCCCAGCCATGAGATCCATTGTCAACCCACTCGGAACTATAAGAAAGGAAATATTAAAATTCACAATGTAAACTAAGGTTTCTTGCTTCCTTCCTTTACCCTCCTTTAAATTCGCGATCACGACCCCTTGGCCTCCAAGGATCTGATCTTTCTTTCCAAGAATCATGCCTCGATTGTGATTTCAGCATCTGTGAGCAAGACTCTGTAATTGATGTTTTTGAGAATCCCAAACATTTCTACTCTTTCGTTTCTTTTACTTATCAAAGAAATAAACTTACTTGATGATTTACTACCGTGTGTACTCGATTGAACGTTATGCCTGTGAATGGAATAGAGAAGATAAAATTTCTCCGTAAATATTCTCAAAAATAATTTGTTACATTTGTGTTGGTTCATCATCGATTTGTCTGGCAGCGATTGCCAATAGCTCAACATCTGAAATCGATCTTAAAGAAGAGCTGACTGGTATTTGCGCTATTGTATCTGGGTTCCTTTTTCGAGGGTCCCGATGCTGTTGAATGAATATTTAAGTAAATGGGAAAATCCAAATATGGCAGGTTAAATTACCTTATCTGGAGAATCAGGCCTCGAGTCTGACTTAAACAAAATGTTAGCGATTCCTTTTGGAAGATCACCAAGCCCAGGTAAAAGGGAATCTGATCCACTAGAGTCACTTCCGTCTTGCTGGCTCCGATTATGTAAAAAGTCGTCACCAAAATTTGACTTTAAGAAAGAAAATAATTTTAGATTTTTACAAAGAAAGTACCAATCAGGGGAACTTGACTAACAACCTCAAGAGGCTGACCCGTCTCAAGAGTTGGGAAGGCACTATCGGGATCATAAGCTTCATTATCTCTTGATTGAATAAAGTGAAGATCTTGGAGATCCCTGTCATAAGGTGCATGAATTGACCGAGGGGTTGGTATGTAGCTTAAAGGTGCTAGAAGTAATTATCAATCGATTTGTTAATTAATTTCGATTTTTCATTAAAGAAAAAGTTTTTGTAGATTTCATACGTGTCGTAATTAGTTTTGGTTTAGATTTTGCTTCAGCTGAAGACTTTTTAAACTTTGAAGAGTCCCCTAGACGCTTTCTTCGACTTCTTACTACCAGACCAACAAGGACTTCACTTTCGTCGTTCGCAATACCTAAAAAGGCCAAAATGAATATATAAAGTAATTGTTTTGTTTTTGTATAGGTGACAAGAGATACTAAGCTTTGGCCGGGTTGGGAATACATTCTGTATTAAAAACGTAACACCTTTGACAACAATTTACGTTAGCAGCAATCCCAACTAACCTTTGTAACCCCACACACCCTTAAATTCCACCCTATATCACACAAGTCTCCCTTACAACTTGTGCACCTCTACTCAGGAGTGAGGCTTATGATTAATTAAAATTTAATGCCATTTTGAAAAGGAACTTTGGGCATTTTTTCTCTTGATTTATTTATACCAAGCTTGGTATCTGTAGTAAATCAGGACGCAGAAATTTTCTACTCCTCATTTGGTTAAATGATTTTTTCAAGCACATTGGTTGGAGAGAAGAGAAGGTTTCCCCAAAAATGCCAAGATTCCACAATTCAAAAAATCTCTTCAGATTGAGTCAGACCATTTTTTCAGGTTAAGGCCTATTCACTATCTATGTTTCATCCCATTCTGTTCAAGCCTTCTTTTCTCACCTACGTATTTACCCCTACCTACCTACCTGCAAAGTCTGAATTTTATCTAGTCAGAACTAAACTTCGCGTACTTTCTTTTACAACATTTCTAACAAAGTTGAGGAACGCCTTTTACGTGCCGCTACGAGTTTTTCCCCGAAAACCTCATTTTACTATTTTTGGGAAAAACTCGTAGTACCTATCTCATTACATTGGGTTTAATTTCGTCTGATACTTGCGCTCACCTGGCCCTTCAAATGGAACACATCGATGCAATTGTTCTTTCGCTTCCAAAGGAATGATATAAAAATCTTTGAGCATCGAGCCACAGTTCTCAAGGGCAATTACTCCAAATCTGATGATTTAACAAAACATTAGACTAAGGAACTGTCATTCTGCCATGTGTCCTTTTACCGATTTCTCTGTTTAAAGTAATTAAACAGGTCTTTGTAGCTGTTTTGATTTATCCCTCCAGAAGGTTCAAATTGCACCACAAGAATTTCTTTTGATGGGTTTTCTGATATTTTTCCAACATAGTCCCAAACCTTGGAAAAGTTGATTTCATGATGAATTAGAGGATCATAAATAAAAATACCGTACTGTTTGATCCTAAATCTATATTAATGTGTAAAGAAATGCAAAGAAAAATAACCTGATCTGGCTGTATTCTACCACAAATCCTAAGATGCTCTCGAAAGTCTTCTTCCAAAAAGTCGCACACTCCTGACGCCTTAGAAATATCGATTATTCTCTTGTTTTAAAGCAGCCCTGGATATATTGGCTACAACAATCAATTACCCTGTAAGCAGTAAGAGGTACAGACAATTTTGAAACTTCCTCCATCGTGAGAGATCCCTTCCAGACGAAAGGCTCGCTGAGAGTCCTGATTTAAAGTTTTTGTGAAAATGTTTAATAACGAAAGCAATACAAAAAATAACTGTTACAAAATAGTACCTACCTTTGTACTTTTGTTCCTGATGGCAAATTGTCCGTTGGTGACTTCAAAATATCTTCAGATATGTCTACACTAGGGTCGTACGGATCGTCGGGATTTATATCTTTTTGCTCAAATTTGTCGGAGAGTTCGATTTTCGGTGAGGGAATATGTCCTTGAAAATAACATTATTATAGATATTGTTACTGCCCCTCTTTCCTTTCAGGGATATGAAAAGTCCTTGTGTTGCTTAGAAGATTGGGGAAAGGAGAGGCGAGGGCATATTTTTGTTTGATCATTTAAAGAGTTCTCCATCTCCAAACTCGAGGAAAAGAAGGATAACCTCTCAATTTTTAAAAAGGATTATATTTAAAAATATACCCAAATCGCCAAGTGGAAGAAAGACTTCGTCAGATTCCTCGTATACTTCAGGGAGTTTTTGACTCAAACTTTCTTGAATCACATTTAATGCTTTTTGGATGGCTTCGCACGTCACTTCTGGAGGCTTTTCAATATCTGGAGTCTTAGGACGCTCTTGTACAATTTTGGATTTTTCATTACTTTCAGGAGATTTGAAAACTTGAAAGAATTAAAACAAAGTAATTAATTTCATAATGATTTTTTTAAGTTCTAAAATTGATGCAAAGAATCCCGATTTAAGATCAAATAATGCAATCAATAAATCTTCACAATTTTTCCACACGTGCAACACGAAACCTTGACCAACCTGCTGGATACTCAGGCTTTATGTTGGAAGAACTGCTTTTGTGGTGATTGCTGCTCTTGTGATGATGATGCTTCGGAACGATGCTTAGTTTCATTGCTTCACTAGTGTGCTTTTCTCGACTTTTTTCTCTGGAATGGCCGTCCTTGCTCTCACTAGTTGTTCCACTGTTACTATCTTTAGAGCTTTTACTCATGTCAGTATATTGCGACCCCCTACGGTGACTTGAGCGATCGTCTTTTTTACTCTTGCTCCAATGCCGTTCTTTATGCTCACTGAGTAACTCCTTCTTATTCGACAGGAGAGGGGATTGAGCTTCGTTAAGTTCATTCACTTTGCTTCTCCGTTTCTCTCTCGAATGGTGATCCCGGCTTCGAGAACTCCGTTTTCTCTCATCCTTGCTTCTGTAAAATTGTACTCATTTCAGTAGTTTCAAAAGCTCATCAAGCATTCTGTTGTCTTGTAAAGGGTAGAGGAATGCCTCATTATTACATACATGTATGTTTACACAGAATTTCAATCGAATACTCTAGATTACTTGCATGAATTACCTTGATCTGTGCTTGCTCCTATCATGTGACCTGTGTCGATCATGACTTTTAGATCTTTTTTCTCGCTTTCTTCGATCCTCTTCGTGCTTCTTGGCTCTCTCTAATTTGGCGATTACAAAGTCGTTCAAAGACATTTTTCCAGTGCAAACGTCACAAGTACTTAAAAAGGCATGGTTCCCATGCTTAAAATATAATCGTAAAATAATTATTTACCTTAAGTTACTTAAAGCTTAAAAAATAAGGCTTACATCCCAGGTTTTTTCACCAATTTTACTTTTTTCGCCAGGCCCTTCACTTTTTGGCAGAAGGTCATCCGGCAATTTGACACTAGTTGTCGATTTGACAGTTGAATCTGTCACTTCATCTTTTTCGATCAACTGTTCTCCCTTGTGACTTTTCATTACAAATTGAGATCCTAAAGCAATCATGTCCAACTCGTAGCTTTTTATTTTTTCAATATCGTTGCGGAGCTCAGCCTTAAAGGAAAGCAAATGTAAGGTAGATCGCTAATACATGATTATCAAAATTTTACCGAATCTTAGTTCAAAACCTTTTGTTCAATATATCATTTTTAATAAAGCTTTTCATCAGCATTGATTTCCTTCATTTGATACAAAATTTAAAATTTCATGCAAGAAAAGTTATAAAAAAACCTCATCCCAAGCCACTTATTTTCTTATACTTAAGCCTTGCCTACTCTTTTATGGTTTTTGCACATAACGTACGAAAAGTAAGTCATAAACTAAACAAAAGTAAACCTCTCTCCATTCTTGCAGTTCTTTGCTTGCCATTTGATCAGCAGTCATTCGCACAAGTTGTCTTGGAGAAAACGTTCCATTGATGATTTTTCTGAACAGACCATTATTCTTTTCGTCTCTGATATTGAATACAAGACTGCGGTATTTATTTTTGTACTTTGTGCCAATGTCACGTTGATATAGATTAAACATTTCTTCTTCTATAACCTCAGAAAGTTTATCAAGATCTTCTTGATTAATTTTGATGTCACTTGCTTTCATAATCTTCTGCTTTAAGGCCTCCCTGGAAATAATTTGTTTTATTAAATCACCTATCATCTTATTCTTAGAGGGTGGATGCAATTTAACCTTATTCCTTTTTTTGCATTTTCGCGAATGGGCTTTTGATCATGTTTCGACTTTGGGGCTTGCGAAGGAGATTCTTTTAACGGCCTTGTTTGGGATGATGATTCTGATGATCTCCTTAAATGTCTTGAATGATCTTTTTCACCAGAATTTACTCTCTTTGTAACTTCTCGTTTCGTGGTTGTCTCGCCCGACTCTTCCAATAGTCTCCTTGTTCAAAATTTTGAATGAAAACCCGGCTGGAAAAAACTTTTGATTTGAGCTTACTTTTTTGCTTGCAGGCTACTTAATGCTAAATTTTTGGCTGCATTGTACTGTGCAAGTTTTTCTTCTTTTGTTGCCTCACGATGAGGTGCTGTCAACTTTGTAGCTTTAGGATGTTGAGGTTTTGAGCTGAAAACTCAAAAGTAGCTTTCACAATCATAAAAGTAAAGTTTTTAGATTTTTTTACCCGTAAAATTTCTTTGGAGTCACCTCATTCGGTAAAACTACGTAGAATGAAGAATGGTTTTTAAGCCAAAATTCTAGATTAGATTCAGTTGGAGCGTTTTTCCCACTCAACATAGTATTTGACAGCGAGTCCACGACAACAAGATGATCTTTTGTTGAGTCAACTTTGGCTCCTAGGTCCCCCTTTCAGAAATTAGATACTTTGAAAAACGCTCATTTCATATCTTAATAGCATGGAATAAATAAAAAAAGGATGCCCGTGATGGTGACTCTAATTATAAGTCTATAATTTATATTGTAAACTTGTTTGAGTCTAATAAACCTTTAATCTATAAATATTAATAATAATAATGGCTTTATCAAATTTTCTTTGGAAAATAATCGATGAAACTTTGGACATGCATCGACTCAATTTTATTAACAGAGAAAGTGTTAATTTAAAAGTAAGAAAAACTCACCTTGGCTAAAGCTTTCAGGTTAGAGGTCATCCGAACACGCTTAAAACGTTCTTTTACCCTTAAAACATGACGTTCAATGCATTCTTCTGAGCAATATATTGATAAAGGCAACGGATTTTTTTCGCATTCCATACAATTTTTTTGTTTGGTTCTCTGATTGAAAAACAATAAAAACGAAATCATATCAAAAGGCACATGCTTTTTATGCATAATGATTAGAAAATGAACTTATTATATTTTATGATGATCACCTAACTTTTTCTTTTTTATATTTTATAGATTACCTTTTCGTTACTTTCAGTTTCCTGTTTTTGTTTTACCGGATGAGAAACAGTTTTCTTTGTAATAGCTTCGAAGTTGCTTTCATTTGTTAAAATTTCATTTTCATTCTGAGAGCCAGAACTTTTTTCACATTTTGGGCAAGTCCAAGTGGCTTGGGCTTATAATATAAAGCAAAATATCAATCTTTGAATGTTTAAGGTTAGTTTAACTAATACCCTCTTCTAAGTCTTGTCCCATCTTTTTGGTAATACCAACGCAATGTCCATGAAACCAATCTTTGCAACCATCGCACGAAATCATAAACTTGTTGTTGTGAGGTTTATTGCAAATGCACCACAAACGCTCCGGGTCGTCTTCTGAGTCCCAATCCCCGTCAGAGCTATTTTCCTTGAAAGTTTGATTTGCACCCTTTTCGCTGTCACTCTTTTCAGATGCCTGAATGTCAATTTCACCACACTTCTTGCAACTTAGAATTTTTATTAAAAGTTTTGATTACCATTTTGTCTTCATCTGCAAGCTTGCTCTCATCTTTCACATCCTTTGCCACGTCCTTTTTCTCAGGGGAAATAGTTTTGATGTCCTTGCTATCATGGTCTACTCTTAGCAATGATGCAAGTCCAAACTCAAAGTCAGTACTCTGCAAATGCGCCGGTAATTTACGCTGACGCTTTGGCCTTTTTAAAACCAATAAAAATTGTTATAAATTTTTGGGACCAAGACGGACAATTGATAATTAAACCTAGACGGTGAGTCGATCTCTAAACCCATTTTAGCCTTTCGTCCTTTAGGCCCAAGACCGATGTGATCTGAACTTTTTGATTCAGATTCTTCAGTGGTTTTCAATTCTAAACTGGTGATTTTTGGATTTTTCTGCAATTCTTCACGCTCTTTTTTTAGCGTTTCCTGTAAAGCAAAAATCTATAATCATTAAAATGGTACTCTTTACAGCAATTTTTGAGTGATTTATTGCGTATTTTTAAAGGTTTAAGGAGCAATTTACTGACCTGATTTTCCTTTTTGATTCTGTTAGCCTCATCTTGCATTTCTCGATCGATTTGCCGCTGACTCCTCCGTTGGGGCGGTGACAGTTTCAAGGCCGGTAGGTTTAATGTCGAGATAAGAGTCTTAAATACAAGCTTAAGAAGTACAATTTCATAAAAGCTTTCCAGCTCATTTTTACCTCTTCTTTTGAAGCCTCAATTGAGCAGTCAATTTGTGACGTCTCTATAAAGTCAGTTTCATTATAAAAATAATTCGAGAACCTAGATTTATCGTGTCGATTTACCTGAATCAATGAACGAGTCCGATAAAAGTTCAATGATTTCTGTTCCTTCTAAAAGCTGTAAAAATCAATTTGATAGATGTTATATATCAAGGAACTGAAGCAAAAAGAAGAAAAAGAACCGTCTAAAAGAAAGAGCATCGACAGGAAAAACATTTGAGACTAATTAATTGATATTTCTTGTGCATTACAGTTAATTTGATCATTTTTACTTATTAAAAGAGAATAAAAAAAGAAACTAGACACAAAAAACATTTAAAAAGAAAGAGCTGACGATGATCTTAACAAATTAGTTTGGTCTGAGTCACTTTGTATAGCTTAATTTTGTATTGGTCGATGAGAAACAAGCTAAAAGGCCTTAGATTGTAAGCTGTATGCACTCAAAAGTTTTATAATGTAGCAAAATTTGAAGGAAAAAATTGATGAGCTGGAGTATATGATTCTAAGCTCAAAAGTGTTGATGAAAGAATCACCTCATCGCTTGGAATAATGTCCATTATTATAGGTTCGTTAATTGATCCAGAATTTTCCATCCGTACAAAGGTGACACTCTTGTTTGCCCCAGACGATTCTATCAAAAGTGAGGGCCAATTAGGGGAGTTTTTAAAAAAACACAACAGCCTACAGGTCCCAAATCTTTGAGAAAATAAAACAACCTATTAGATTTTCCACTATTTCTTCGTCAAAAGTTAAGTCTGTGCTGTCTGCCACCACAACAGTGAGGTTGTCTTCGAAGTATTCTTCCCTTATTGGAGACTCATTGAATTTTGAGCTAGCCATCCTCAAAAATTTATTTGCTGCATTCTGACAAAGGCTGACAACTTATAGCTTAGGACTGAGACAGCTCCTGTTGTACCCACAAGCAAAACACCCATGATTGGGAGTCATACACTTTGGACAAACTTTCATAGTATTTGATTTTTTTTATCTCACTCAAATATCAATAGATTGAATTTAACAAACTTATAACTTTTTTAGCACGCTGGCTGTTCATCAGACCCTAAATTACTAGTACCTCAAAAGTCAAGACCCAAATAACGTAGCTTTGGTTATGCTGGTTAGCGATCACTTAAGTGTTTCAGGGTTTCAGTTTCACGCGAGAAACGTAAACAACAAAACTTGGTATTCATTTAGGAACTTAACGAAAGAAGTTAGGAACCGTTAACAATCTATGTTCTCGGTTCCCAACACATTTTTGATGGCATTGAGACCGAAAAACAAAACTCATGATTTCAAATTTCAATTTTAGAATTACATATGCTGGAATTCAGAGGTGGGTTCTTTTCTGATAATCCGAATTCATGATATTGTTGGTGGTTCTGAATTGATTGCATTTTTCCCAAGTTTAAAGTTCGAACTTTGTAAAGTTTGTTTTTATACATCATCAAATCTTTTAAGTTCTAATAAACCACCTCTGGGTCTGTGTAATTTTACTTGAATTTACCCAAAATTTCTCCATTTGAGTCGGTTTAGGCTTGGGCTTTCATAATTTTTGATGAGGCTAGTATTCGGGCCAAAAAGAATAACAACGCCCCTACCCCCAAAAAGTCTCATTAAAAACACACCCTTACAAATTAGTTAAATTTCATCATGAAATTTTGTCAGAAGTAAAAAAAATTTGGAAACTTCAGTCTTATTCAGGCCCTAAACGTACGTGTATATGGACCTTAAGGGACCATAAACACGTCCATTTTTTTCCTGAGGTATTCACAGATTCTGTGCTGTTAACCTTTTATTCGGGACAGTTTACATGTTTTTTCACCCAATCTCTACAGATTTTTTCTGTGAAGAGTGTTGTGTTGTGGTGGACAAGCTCGACAATTTGTTTTGATTTTGAAGAGGGGCTCCCTGTTGATTTTCTAAAATGTGGAGGTTGCGAGAAAAAAATGTCAACAGTCACAGAATCTGTGAATATCTCCAGAAAAAACATATGTGTATATGCACCTTTAGATTGAATCAAATTTCCAGGTGTGTACGACGACCTTTTAATCAAGCAGCTCATTGGAACAAAGCAACAAACAGTAAATAGGTTTGTTTGTTTGCACGGACCGCCCCTCTTTCGAGGGGAAGGTTAACGCCTCGTGGGGTTGTGGCCAACAGTGGTTTAAAGTGTACATTTTTGCTGATTTGTAGAAAAAAGAGAAGGTTTGACTGGGTGGTCTGTTGTTTTTAACTTGTCTGTTTTGTTTAATTTTTTTCTGTTTTTTGACGCTTCTCAAAGATTATGGTGTTTTGCAATAGACATGATAAAATTCCTTCAGTCTTGGCTTTAATATGGGTAGTCTAATTATGTATGTTCCCTTAGCACTGAAACAAAATATAAGAAAACCCCAAAAAATCCAAATCCACAGAAATCCAAGTAGGAAATATTCTTTTATTTGGAATACAACAAACTGAACAAAAGTTTAACTGTAATTCTGATACAAATCTGAAATGACTGGTGTGGTTGCCCTAGTCAAAAAACAGGAGCATTTCTGAGCATTTAAAGAAGCAAAGCACACTTTTTTTGTTGCTGTGAAAAACTTTACCGTTTTTGCTACTTCGAGCATCTTTTGATGCAAAATATAAATATATATTATTATATATATAAATATATGTATATATTTATAAATATTTAAGCAACTAAAACAGTAATATTTGCTTCGAAAAGCGCAAATGTTGTTCTTAAATGATTGATTTGTTTTGAGCACTATTTATTGCTCCAAAAATGCTTATTTAAATGCAACTTTACAAGATGTTTTTATTATATTTTATGTGTGTTTGTAGGCAAAAAAGGAAACTATAAACGCAAAATATACCTTTCAAACCATTCTTTTATTGAAGAGCTATTTTGGGCTCACTACACAAGTAGTAAATAATAGGGTTCCCTCGGGTTATGCCCCTGATGCATCCGGTTGGGGTCCGATGTGTCCCCCTGTAGTGTTGTTCAATGTGTAGTGTAACTGTTTACAATTATTTGAATGTGCTATAGACATAAGAAATAAATTATGAAAAAAACTGTCTGTCATATGATGGCAGAAAACAGAAAATTTTATAAGAAAAAATGGTGTAATTCCACTATCAGTCTTAAGATAGGTTAACAAAATATACATATCAATTTATCAATTTATCAACGAAAGCATTTGAGTGACTGGGTTTTTTTTACAAAAAAGACCATGTTGCAACTATTCTTGAGAATAGATATTTTTGAACATCTTCATAAAACATTAAATAATATTTCTTTGTTCATTTTCTTCAGCTTCTAATTGCGCTCTTCGTCTCTCTTCCTTTAAAAGTCTTTCTTCTCTATCTTTACGTACTTTACGCAAGAAATCAGAGAGGGACTTATTTATTTTTTGGCGCACAGCCTTGTAACTTTCATATTTGCCACGTGCCGGAACCATTTTTTGAACCTTGTATCCCATAAATTCGCACGCATAATCTGTAATATTTGATTAATACAATAAAAGATCAGATGTAAATAAAAATTTAAAACTACATTATCCCACCAATAATAGTTTCTCGTCTCCTAACATCAATTCCTTGCATAACTTTGTCGTCATCATCTTCCTCATCCTCGCGTTGTGTTAGGGTTTTCCTTCCACACAGTGATGAAGAGCACAACTCGTCTTCGGTGTATAGCTCGCGAAATAAATTTCTTGCAAGTGTGGGATAGCCTCGGCTAAATAAAAATGTCATGATTGGTAAATTACAAAGTACTAGAACATGAAAGAATTTACCTGTAAGTTCTGATCCTAGTTAGGGTTTTCTCTTGGATGAAAACACCCGATCCCGGCATTAATTCCACACATCCACTCTTGTGATTTTTAAGTATCAGTACGTGCTTCCGAAGCCTACGCATTTTGGTTCTACTTCTTTGGAGGCATCCTAACATAAAATCAGTTATAGGTTTTATATCTTTGTTACCTTTTGTAAATTTGTTGCATTTCAACATACTTAGGGATTCTTCAAAACTTGTGGGAATCTCATCGTCACTATTCTGGTGCTCCATGAGGTACTCAAGGGTTTCCCCTTTATGTTCATTTGGTAACACAATACCAATTGATTCTTCATTCCTTGCTTTCTTAGACATCGAACACGACGGATCTTCTGCTGTATATCTTATCCCTCTCTTTGCTAATGCTTTTCTGCCTAAATATAAAATTAATTGTCTATGATGATATGTTTGTTAAGGATCAAAATCTATTCAGATGTAAAAAGACATTTTACTCATGTGTTGTTGTGAAAGTATCGGATCTTTGTACTTTTCAGGACCCCCAGCCTCCATCAAATTTCGAAGGGCAAGGTCCAATGTGT
>Ga0194133_10004606_pt1 | contig 18298 bp, 34 predicted proteins | sample TA2KigOf40mmetaG_FD_155448 | JGI IMG/M metagenome (GOLD analysis project Ga0194133, IMG submission 155448) | Freshwater microbial communities from Lake Tanganyika, Tanzania - TA2015055 Kigoma Offshore 40m | ecosystem: Environmental > Aquatic > Freshwater > Lake | place: Tanzania: Lake... | reverse complement strand
GCAATACTCATGCCCCTATGCCACCAGTATCTGCGAGAAGATTTGCTACGCAGGGAAACTGGAGAAGATGTATACCTCGGTTCGTGAAGTGTTACTTCACAACTGGAATGCCCTACGTAATGCCGATAGGTATGACATGTGGGCAATGCTCGACACCATGATTCTGGATTTCAAATCAGAATGCGACACCAAAGGTGTCGAGAAACTATTTCGTATCCATTGGGATGGCGACTTCTTCAACGACCAATACACATGGGCGTGGAAGGTAGTCATCGAGAACCATCCCGACATACAGTTCTGGGTGTACACACGTAACCCAGACGCAGCTCGTGCGTTACGTAACATTCCCAATCTCTCGCTGTATTACTCTGCAGATGCAGAGAACTGGGAGTTCGCACCGCAAGGTGTGAAGATTGCTTACCTCGCTGACACTTTCAGTGATGGTAAGCGAATCATGCTAGCAATGACAGGTAAAGCGGGAGCCTCATGTCCCGAACAACTCAAGCGCATCCCACTCATCTCCGAAAAGGGTGGAGCCTGTGCGGTATGCCGTCTCTGCGTAGATGGTAAGTCCGACATTCGATTCAGTATCACCAAACGATAGGAGCAAACATGGAACCATCATTTCGAATAGCGCAAGTAGAGTTTCTACTTACGCAATACTCAGAAGCAACGCATCGCAGTGGCATGCGTGACCTTGCTCTATGGCAGAGCCTGACCACGCAATATTATGAAGACCCAAGTCAATGGGACATCATCCCTTTAGTTACTAAAGAGGAAGCCTTTGACCGCATGGTCAAGGATGACTGGCACGTAGACATGGGCGATAAATTCTATGGACTCGATTACGAAACCATAGATGAAGAGGTGCTTGATTATCTCAAGCGAAACAAACTCGTCAAAGACATCAATGAGATTGATGAACCAGACGAGAGTAATGACTAGGCATGTGCGTATTCTTTATAGCACATCTTTAGATGTGCTTTGAAGATAGCCACCGAAACACCAACCGAAAGGAGCACCACAATGGAAACAGAAACAGTAACAGGAACAGAGTCACCCAAATTATTGGTTGACGAAATCAAAGAGCAGATAGCAACACTCGAAGCACAGGTCAGCACCCTGCGTGACACACTAACTCGTGAACGTGGCAACGTTCGTGAGTTATACAAGCAAATCAACGACGATATCCAATCCAACGAGTTGGATGAGAACTCAACGCTCACCTATGGTGAACTAAGTGAGCACCTAGAGAATGTCTTCGGCAACGCACTCTCATTCCTCAAAGAGTATGAAACACGTATCGAGGTCAAGGTCAACGTGGTCGCTAAGTTCTGGGCTACAGATGACACGTCAGCACGTGAAGTCGCAGAGTCAATCGAACTCAACATCGACGAAGATAACGTCGAGTGGAGTGGTGATGGTCAAGATGAAATCACCGAGGTATATGTAGACGACACTCGCATCCGCAGTGTTGAAGAGCAATAGAAAGGAAGCACATGGCTGAATACTCAGAAGAGCAACTACGCAGAAAGAGTCACTTAGAAAACGGTGGCACTATTGCTAACTATGACCGCTCAATCAAGAGCACACCGAGACGAGGTGACCGCGTCGCAAACGGCGCGGTCATACTCGATATCAAGAAGACTGTAGGCGATGGATGGATTGTCCTCTGCCTATGGTCAGATGAATCACCTCATCACCCATTCATTACATGGTGGGCGTACTGGTCTGAGACAGGCGAGCTACGTACCAGCATGGGTCATTACTATGACCAACTCTCTCAGGCGATTGTTGACTTTGACAGTCGTTCGTGAGATACTATCTCCCACACAACCACTAACGAAAGGAAACATAATGACACGCAGAACGTCAGCAAGTATTGCTGGCTCAGCAGTAACCGCAACATCCGCACAAGACGCAGCACAACAGGCTGGTCTTGACTGGCACGTATCACTCGCAGAACTGGAGGCTGTCTCCGTCAGCGATGAAGGGGTTTCACGACTCCCTGTTCCAGACCGATTCGCCACCGTTCGTACCAACAAAGATGGTACGGAATCAGCACTCGGTGTTATCGGCACACGTTACAAGGTGTTCCAGAATGGAGAGATGTTCTCCGCACTGGATTCACTGGTCGATTCAGGTGAAGCACGATACGCCAACGCAGGTGAACTGCGTGGCGGTGCTCAAGTCTGGATGCTCTTGGAGTTACCAAGAGAGGTCAAGATAAAGGGTGACCCACATGCAGCGTACCTGCTAGCTCGTACCTCACATGATGGTTCATGCTCACTCGGCGTTACGCCAGTGGTCAACCGTCTCTTCTGCTCCAATCAAATCAGTGGCATCTTCCGTAAGGATTGCAAGTATTCCTTGCACCACACAACCAACTCTCGACTTAACGTCGAGCAGATGCGGAACATGCTCAACGTAATCTATACAGGTATAGAGACATACGAAACCATCGCCGACAAGTTACTCAACGAATCGGTAAACGATTGGCAAGTAGAAGGGTTCTTCCGCAGGATGTGGACGTTACCATCTACCATCGAGCAGACTCCGTACAACAAACTCACCACTGGTGAGCGACGTACATACAACAGGGTGATGGACTCACGTCAAACTGCGTTCAACATCTACAAGCATGGCAGTACACAGGAGAACATCCGAGGTACTAAGTTCGGTGCGTTCCAAGCAATCGTCGAGTATCTCGACTGGAACTCACACAAGTCAGAGGCTACTCGTGCAGAGCGAGTAATCTCAGGCAAGTACGATAAACTCAAGAGCAAAGCTCTTGATGTAGTCCAACTAATAGGGAGGTAGAACTATATGCCAAAATACATAGTAAGAACTGTGAGTGAGGCAATCAGCACTCATAAAGACTACACAATAAATGCAGAAGATGAAGACGACGCACGTCAAATAGTCAGTGATATCATTGACGATAAGTACATAGATGAAGACCACGATTGGGAAATAACCGAAGTTAGGGAGGCAGTATGACCAACCCGCTAGAGAAATACCTAACTAAACACAAGCATGTATCTGTGCCACTCACTCCACGAGTGGCGCAGTACTTACTAAAAGCGCTCGACTACCTGCACATCTACTCAGTCAAGCACAATGAACCTGCTCTTGTAGAGCAGCCATTGCACAGCGAAGTTGAGGAGATGGTGGTCGATGTGATTGCATCCGCTCCAGAGGAGGATGATGATGGGAAAACTACGCAATAATCAAACACTAGAAACCAACCCAGCCACGCTCGCGGTGCAACCGAGAGCAGGCTGGTCTTGGTACTGCGGTTACCATGACACTGCTGGCTCAGGCGATGACAAGAGTGAGGTGCAGTTCATGGCAGGAGCACATATGCATTACCATCAGATAGATGGTGACGTGTGTGAACTTTACTATCGTAAACACAAAATAAAAAAGGAGGTAAGTTAGCATGGTTATCTATCTGGCTAGCGTAATTCTTATCTGCCCTTTTTGTAGGGCAGAGATTGAAAGACCTACAGAGAAGGAAGCAGAAGAGGCACTGGCTCAACACAAACAATACGTTAAGTGTGAGGCAGGATACTGATGCCACGTCTACGACCAACTGAAATCAAGTTAGTATCTAACTTACTTGACCCTGATAACACTAACTCCGAAAGTGCTACGGAACTTGCGGAAGAAATCATTGAGGCTCTTGATGAATCAAGAGGCAAGCGTGATTCTTACGTGCTCGTAGCACAGCTAGCGTCATGGGCTCCAGTCCAAGCGTTCGGCGGGTTTGGTACTAAGTTACAGGCAGAGAAATTCGTATCTAATCTTGCCTCCCCTGATGGGGGAGGCAAGGCTACGGTCTGCCGTCTGGAACTACCCGAAAATTTTTTACAACGGATAGGAGGTAAGTGATGTTACTAGAACTAATTATGCTCGTGCTCGGCGTTGCCGTCGGTTATTACCGAGGCAAGAAGGATGGCGAGGATGAGATGTACAGATTATGTACAGGTGCTGACGAAGCACGTCGATTGTTCTATTCAGAGATATCTAAAAAAACTAAGTAGTACTACCAGGGGTGGGGGCTTGCGCCTCCGCCCCTTTTTCTTTACGCGCCTGCGTTTCCGAGTTTGCTTTAGTAATCCAATACAATTTATAGAACTCTTCGTCGAATGCAAATCTCTTCATGTGCTTTACTGTTGCACCAGTATGTACATGTAATGGAATCCCAGCCTCTTTCATCTTCATGAAGAACTGGATATCCTCACCGATGAATGTATCTTTATCAGTGTTCGTTTCATCCATTGACTCCATGAAGAATGAACCATCACCATGGAACTCACGCATCTTGTCAGCCACCGACCTGTGCATCAGAAGGAATCCGAACCCAGCATAATCAACCTTGAGTAAAGCATTCGGTGGCAGGGGATGTACATAACTCATCAAGTATTTATCACCTTCATGCGCCATGAAGATTGCAGGATACGGCTCCATGATTGAACTCTCCATCTGCTTAGAGATGAAGTAAGTTCCGCTAATAACAGGTCGCTCTTGTGGATGTCTAGCAGCCCAGGCTTTATGCAAAGCATCGTTAGTTAAAACGATATCGCTATCCACCCAAAGTAACCAATCGAAGTTAGTTTTCTTGTGCCAGACATCGAAGGCGGTTTGACGCTGCCTACCTATTTGGTTACCTTGTACGCGCTGAGCACTGGTGATGGGTAGTCCTGCTGTTAATATTGTGTAGACAACACCCTCCATGAACTTACCATCGACTGTTCCATTGTCACACCAGCAGACCATTATCTGGTCATTAGATGTGCTATTAACAGCCTTCGCTTTCTCGGTTCTTTTCCATGGATTTCCTGACTTACCCATTATGTTCCTTTTACTTTTTCTTTTTTCTAGTTACCGCTGCATTATCAACTAGGTTTGGATATGGACGACCCGCAGCTTTAGCACGAGCTCTGGCTGCTGCCTTCTGTGCTGGTGTCAACGGAGTTGACTTCTTCTTAGGATTAGCTGTCTTCCAAAAAGGTTTCTTCTTCATTAGTATGGTGTTACCCCTCCGAGATATTCTGATATATCTCTTAGTCCTTTGTTTATTATCTGCTCCACCCTTTGTGGAGAGATATCCCACTGTTTGGCAATCTCTGTAAGAGATTCGTCCTGACCGTACTTGGATTTTAATATGCTGTATGTACGTAAATCTAGTTTAGACATGGCTCTATCTACATCCGCTAACATAGCCAGCAAGTTGTTTCCTTCATTCGGCTGTCTTTTTGCCCTGACTCCATGCACATTCGGGTCCATCACTTGGTTTGCCACTTGTGCATTATTGGAACCAAGAACTTTAATCAAAGTCTCAATCATAGCCAGACGATAAAAGTACTCATCACCCAGCTCATACCCAAGAGCCTTTGCTTTTTCTTTTCTGGCATACCGTTCGCCAGCCCTGCGAATGAATGTAGTAAATGCTTTATAACCCATCTTTTGTTCTATTGGATTGTCGCGGATTAGGTACTCGGCTACCTTGTCCTTACGTTTCCATGCATACTCATTCATTGCCTGCTTCAAATCGTCAAGCTCAACAAACCTATGATACTTTTTTGATATGTTCCAGGCTACGGTTGTGGTTATCTCAACAACCTGTTGCCAGACATCGTCAGTCTTGTACAGTTCAACCATTAGACTTTACTAAATATTCCGTTGCTCTCAATAGTAATACAATGTCATCACTAAACAAACCTAGGGCGCGATTGTGATTAGAGCATAACAAGCCCCGCACTTTGCCAGTCTTATGGTTGTGGTCTATATCAAGAGCTCTCTTAGATGGTGGCTCCTTACATATAGCGCAGACACCATCTTGCTCAAAGAGCATACGTTCGTAGTCCTTAACGTCAATACCGTAGTGACGTATTCTTGAGATGCGGTTTTCCGCGTATGTTTTATTTCTGTTTCTTGGCATACTTAGCCCACACTCCACGCTCTACCATTAGTGCAATGATTGCGTAGTTCGCTAAGTCAATAAATGAATCTTCAAGCGATTCATTTTCTGGAGCTATAGTCTTTGTACTATAGATAAGATTCTTCAATCTCTCCAGCTTGTCGGACATACGCACCATCAGCCCATTGGTTGCGCCACCTGGCGCATGCCAGATGTTGTATGGACCATAGTCGATTTGTTTTTTTACTAAAATTTTTAATAGCTCGTCAAAAATTTTTTGTGCATCTTCTTCGAACTGTAAGATGGCTGTGTCTTCTGACATGGAGCTCCTATTCACTTAATGCCTTAACCAGTTTGGTTAACGCGTGAGCTCCTTGGTTGATAATTATACTATTGATATCACTGTCGGGCGGTAGCGACACACGGACAGCCTGAGGGATTGCATCCTGTAACCGTCGAGCTAAATCCTGCCCAGGGTTAGAGCCATCTTCCTTAACGTCATTATCAGTCGCTATAACAACGCGACCAATCCCATCAAAACAACGGCTAAAGTGAGGCTTCCAAGCATTAACGCCAGCCACAGCGACAGCAGGATGACCAACAAGAGTAGCACTAATCGCATCTATCTCTCCCTCCACTATTAAAACTTCATGTATTGCGTGGATAACTGCACTTACATTGTATAGGTGGTGCTTCTGACCAGTAGGAATCATGTACTTTGGTTCACCATCGTCAACGCGACGAAACTTAAATCCAACCACCCCAGCCTCGGTTATGTATGGGATAGACAAATGATTCTTTAATCTTTCCTCATGACCAGGTGCTGGGTCGACCACGTAACCAAGCATGAATCGCTCAGCTCCAGCAAGGATGCCACGCTTTTCTAAGTATGCCTCGGCTGGTGAACCAGTAAGGTTAGCGTGATAGGTCTTAGCAGCCTTGGTCCATAAGTCTATGAGTTTTTGATTAGGCTTCATTTCTTCTCCTGCCTGTGTACCACAAAGGGAGGAGCAGTGTACACATCATTCTTTGCTGCAATTTGTAGCGCCTTCTTCCAGCCAGCGCCAGATGCGATAGCACCTATGGCATAGGAAGACCCTGAACCTAAGCCATAGATACCATCATCGCGTAGGAAGACTGAGTACGTATCATCTATTTCATAGATGGTTCCGTTCACAGCCATTAAAAATAAAAACTCATAATCTTCTGCCTTCTCATCATGAACAAAACCGTTATCTCGTAAGCACTCTCTCATATTAGGTATGACAGTTGTAATCATAAAATGGTAGATGTCTTTAATATTAGCTGGAATAGTTGGTGGTTTCCATATATGTTGGACTATGTCACATGGCTGTGTAGTGCCAGCTCCAGCAATAAGGAACTTGCCTCGCTTTATAATCTTAGTTGTAATCGGATGGGCATACGGTCTGCCCTTCTCGGTTGTAGTTCTGCTGTCGGCTGCGATGACGCAGCCGTCAGCTTCTTGAATACCAATGATTGTAGTCATAGTGTCGCCCTCAATCTTGGTGGAGTCCAGCGACTCTTAGACTTACGTTTCCTTGTCGGGGCTTGACTCTTTGACTCCTTGCCAATGTTCTTCTCTGCCCATTTGCGAGCTTCTGGGTACGCCAAGTTTTCGCGAGCCATGACAATCTGTATACCAGCGCCACGTCCGTTACACGCATAGCATACCCAGACACCCTTCTCCGAGTTAACCGAGGCAGACTTACGTGAGTCATCATGTACAGGACAGTGAATGGATTTGTCCCCACCTAACGGTAAGTCTAATCCGTAATGACTAAAGACTGCCTCAAGGAACTCAGACTGATTCATTTATTAATACCAATTCCTTTCCTGGTGGAACCTGTACGCCCCGCACCAAGTTTCATAACGATGTAGCACATACTTGTGTGCTTCTTCGGTCTGTTTGAGTAATGACCATTCGGGTTTACCCCAAAGTAATTGCCATACTCCACGTGCTCCACTCGATTTATTGAATGAGTTCACGTTGTATCGGCTCTCCTTGTACGCTATTCGTAGCGCACACTGAACCTCGCGCTCGTTGATAGTAAACTGTGATATCGCGAACCTCACTCGGTCCTTCTTGTCCGTGATAACGGACAACTGTTTCTCGATTGTAAGTGTTGGCGATATGGCTTGGGCTGGTGTTGCCAAAGGCAACAGCACTCCAAACAGTATTACTAGTATTAACCGCATAGTTACCTCTTTTCATTTTGCGATGCACTGTCACTGCTTCACTGATGTCCATTGTAACCTGCCTGTTTAAGCAGATTCACCCAGAGCTCTGCGGTCATGACCGCGTATGACTCTGAGATATTAGATGTGCCACGCTTTTTGATGAGGACAACGCCTGTCTCTGCATCTGCGTGTATCATTTCATCCTCTAGCTCTTGTAAGTAGCCAGGAATATTAAACTTCTTTTCATTCTTACATTCAATAACCACACCATTGATACCGTCAATATCACCGACATCGTCGTGTCGACCCGCACCGTAAGCTCGCTCCGCACATGGGTAGCCCATAGAGATTAGCCACTTGACTACGTCACGTTCGTACTGTGAACCTTTGCGCTTGGATGGCGTACTCATTACAGCTCAACTGATAGCCAGATTATTCCAAGGTCTAAGTTGATTGAGTAGCGGTCAACTGAGAATCCAAGAGCCAACCTCTTGAAATTGTATCCGATACAAATATAAATCTTGCCAAGTCTGAGGTGCTTACTTGCAAATAGTGTCATACAAAGTCCTTTACTAGTATCTCTTTGAGTATTATATTCTTTTTCCTACGGATTGATTTTCTTTCTACTGGGGTTGTGCCTCCCCACATTCCATGTTTCTCATGGCGTATTGCCCATTCAAGACATTGAATCTTAACCACGCACCCTTCACATATCTTTCGAGCAAAGCTATATAGGTCGACTCCGCTTCCCCCATCTTCTGGGAAAAAAAATTCGACACCTACTTCTCTACATAACCCCTTGGTTAAGTCTGGTAATTGCATTGAGTAGTTCCTCAATCCTATTCAAATCGTTGGCATCCATTACCAACCGAGTGCCGTAACCATAATCATATAAACTATGTTTGGCAAGAAATTCTTCTCGTGTTATCCATCCTTTTATATCGAAATAACTTTCGACATGAGGCAATTGTTTATCGCCAAAGAACTGGACGAGAACCGCGATGTCAGATACAAATAGTTCTGACGAATTAAATATCAGTGTGGCTAAGGTAGAAGTCTTAACCTGTATAGTCTTTCCTAATACAGTTAAGAGGTCGTGTCCGTTATCGCCAGATGGCGAAATCGTTTCGTCCAATGGACACCCAAGTATTCGAGCACATGCCACTTCACCCAAGCGCCCCATAAGATTAACCGAATACGACGAATTATTCTTATCAAACTTTTTATCCACCACCTGAAATTGTTTTTTATTTTCTCTTACCCTGTGGATAAACCGCAAGGCATCCATTGTTTCATCTTCAGTTAAATGAACAATCATTTCCATTCACCTAGAGTTCGAGCTCTAAATAAATCTGATGATGTGTTATACAGAATCATCTTACTAGCTTCAGCTGCAAGGGTTACATACTCTTCTGCATTAGGGTCTGCTTTACCATGACGGTTCTTTACAACCGCAACGCGATAAGCATTGGCTATGCTATCCAGCGCCACAGACAAAACCAATTCTGGTAGGGCTGCAACCTTGCCCATCAGGGCTTTGCGTGGCGCTGGATAATTTGGCTTACTCATTTTTTCATTCTCAGATACATGGTGCAAAACAATGAAAGCGGTTTCATATTCACGCGCCATGTAATGAAAGGCGGACATAGCGTCGCGTAACGCAGTCCATTCATTGTCGCTACTTGAAGCGACGTTCATTAAGTTATCTACATATACAGCTGTAGGGGCAGAGCCATGAAGTTCTATCCAGGCTTCTATCTCCTCCTCAATATCTTGAAGAGAAGGCGCTGGGTCGAAGCTGAATCGAATATGACCTGCCCCTTCAGACAGTGCGTCTTCGAGAAGAACGCTAGCTTCTGAATCCATAATCCGCTCAATATCAGTAACAACTTTATTCATGATGATTGCGCCAGCACGTGTTGCAATCGTACGTGAATCAGAGTCTGCTGATATGTACAGACCAGGGACTTTTGAAACTATGGCGTACCATAATGCAAGTAGGGTCTTACCGCCTCCAGGTTGCCCTGCAATCAAATGCAGTTGAGCCTGTCGAAAGGAGACAGAACAGGCAGTAAGTTGTGGAAGTAACTCTGGCAATTTCTTACCAGCTGGTGATTCCACACCCACTACTTGCAATAAGGAACGCATGCTTAGGCTTTAGTCCAGATTGTTTCTGCTTCGGCGACACCAGGCTTAAAGGGTTTTGGTCCTTTGGATGGGTCAAACCAACCAACATAGGATTTGCCTGCCTTTGAGATACCCTTTTTCTTGGCGTATTTACCGCGACCATCTGGTAGTTGAGGCGCATCTGGATGTCCATATGTCCATTCATTACCGTATTTATCTTTAACAACCTCGATTGAATCGGGTGTTGTTGTAACAGGCACTGGCTGCATGCCAGCATCTTGTATGGTTTGTATCGCTTTGTCTAAGCTGGTTTGCCCAGCACGACTTAGCAATTGCATCTGCAAGTCATTCGCCGAAGCGATTGCTAGTGATGCTGCTTGGAGATTGGCATTGAACTCTTGGATAGCGTTACCTCGGACGGTAAACAAGTCCTGTCCATTGAGTTTGCCAGTATATGAAAACATAGACTCAGTCATCTAGTTTTCCTTTCTTTCCCCTTTATTGTAGGTATTTGCAAAGGGAAATCTTTTGAGCCCATAGCTGGGCATTTATCTTGGAACGAACACATCTTACAATTCTCACCAACCGATGGTGGGAACCAAGCTTTTGCGATGCTTTCGTTCATGGCACTAAAAACATATTCGAAATAATCTATTGTCAAATGTGATAAATCCATAAGGTCATCAAGTTGACCTTGACGTGTCATGAAAAAAGCGCCCCACTTAGGGCGAATGTTATACATCCGTTCAATACCAGAGGCGTATAGCCCTGCTTGAATCATGCCAAATGGTGTCCTAGCACCAGTCTTATAGTCAACGATTACCAAGTCTTCCCCTACTTGGTAAACAGCATCTACGACAAAGCGGACAGGTGTGCCTCCGAAATGCACACTTGCATCCCACTCGATACCAGGACGACCATCAGGCATGGTGGCGATTTTCCACCCAGATTGCGTATACCACTTGTGGTATGCCTCAACCTGGCGCAGTCCATCGTCTTGCCAGAAAGACAAGTCCTCTCCATCTGGTCGAGCTATGGTCTTGCGACCACTGGTCTTCCATTCGGTAGAAGGTATACCTGTCTGTTCTTCGGAAATTCTAACGGCTTCGTTAAATACGTCAAGCCACTTCTCAGCTAAACTCATCGTAGTCCCCTGGCTTAAAATTTGGGTCGTCTATCGGTGTAGGCGTGGTCATCGGTGAACCACACATGGCGCAGAAACTGTCAGTAAACCACATGACCAATTGGTAATCTTCGAACACGGCTCTAATAATCTGGATGTTGGAACCACAATTGATACATTCATTACTGGGTATACCCCTTTGATTAATTAGACTTTTGCTGTTTATAGAACTCACGATTCAACCATTCCAACATGGAGTGAACAGCAGAACCAGCAGCCAAATAAACCGCAGGTTTTTCTGGGACCATAGCTACTTTACTGAGGTAGTATTTTTGAGGGCAAGATTGCCAAGTGGTTAACTGGCTGTATGACCTATGTGGGGGAAGCTCATGCATTTTCATACGATATCCTTTCTGATTCAATTACCAAGTAAGACACGCCGTTTGTTTTTTAACCAAGTCCGTGATAAGTTTGAGGGGTGGTGGGCGGGAAAGGCTCGCCAGAGGGCGAGCCGATGAAAGAATTAGAGAAGTTCATAAACAAGATAGAGGATGCTAAGACATACTTAGCAGACGACCATAAAGATAAAGAGTGGATGGATGGATTTAATGCTGGTCTTGGTTGGGCAATACGAATTTTAAAGAAAGATAAATCGGCTTATTAAATACAAAAAGAAGGGGGAACCGTTTGGTTCCCCCTTTCTTTCTGGCTCCCTACCATTCAGGTGGAGCTACTGCGAGCGCATCCAGCGTGGCTAGGTTGATGCACCCGACTGCTGGGATGGAAAGCGTATGCTGCAAACCCTTTAGAACTTCAGCCAGGGGAGCATCGAGCACATCATCTCCAGCGATATTGAGCGCCAGTCTTACCGCATTGACCAACGGATGGCGCTCTCCTGGACTAACCAGGGATATTAGTTTGTTCTGTTCCATTATGTAATTGGAACCTCAGTGTCAATTGTTTGTAATTGAACTGTTAAGATTCCTCCGAATCCTGATGCAAATGTGGGTGGCGCAGTCTGTTCAAACTGGATAGCACGGATTGTACAGACACGTTCTTCTCCCGAAGAAAAGTCTTGGAATAATACCGCTCCTCCATTTTGCTCAATACGCTCAAGATAGTTGATACGTTCCCAGGGAGTAGATACTTTTGTGACTCCGTTGACATCTCTTTCCTCCTCATAGCAAAGCAATGGAATTGTTAACGTTCTTGACCGTAGCGGTGCTGGTAATGCACGGCATTGCCACTCTTCAACCGTTGGTCCAACAGAAGAAGCGCTTGTGCTTCGACTCAATGTTAATGAAACTTCAAAATGGTCTGCGGGTGCTAGACCTGCGGACAACTGGAACTCCGTTAAACCAGTTAATGGTATCGAATCAATTTGCGTAGTGTTAAGAGTTTGGTCGTATACAGAAAAACCAATAGTTCCACCTGTTCCCTCAGCTCTTACTGCTAAAGATACTGGTTGTTTTTTCTCTGCAGTACCCCAACGAATCCATCCAGATTTTACCGTGCCAGATGTTGCAAGCTCGGTTGCGTGTTCTATCCAAACACCAGATGCTCCAACTATAAACTTGCGACCTGTTGTACCAAGAAATGAAACACCCTCTACCGTAGATGAATCTGTTTCTAAGTCAGCAGCGTAAGCGTAACCATTGTCCACTTCTTGACCAAGGTCAATTCGCCATAAACCTTTTTTAGAATTAATATCCTTAGACCTTGTAGCAAAAACATATCTGCTGGTAAAAGCAATATCTTTAACTTCTCCAGAAACATTTAATGGACCATAAGAAAAAGATGTTCCATCGGAATTTTGTTCTCCAATACGTACGCCTTGTGTTGTAGCCATAACTACGTATTCATTTAGATAGGTACGAACTTGGTTAAGTGTCTCACCTCTTGGAAGTTCAGCAATAACTATGGGGTCTTTTATTGCAGCTAATGGTGAAGTCTCGTCAATTGAAAAAGATAATACACGGCTTACAGCGCCAAGTGTGTAGCCAACAATAATTGCACTATTAAGTTCTCCGATGGAATTATACACAAGGTTAGAATCTTTGAACGTGTAACGTTCTTCAGTGTTTCCGATTGTAACTGGCGCAGAAGCTGGAAACCTTGATAACTCATAAACAACGCAAGCGGTTGTATCTTCCTTAGCCCCTATTACAATACGGTCTTTTACAAAGCCAATTGCCTGTATGGTAAACGTTGTTACACCGTTAGGTTTAGACCAAATTTTAGAAACCACCATTGAGGTACTGACGGTGTAGACACCATCACTACCCCCAACAATTGCGCTACTTCCATCGCTAGTTAGGACGTGTGCTGTGATAGATGTAGATAACGAAGTAGAGGTAGATGTATTGCTTGAGCTGTTATAGTAAAAAACATTACCACCTTGGATATAAAAAGCACCGCCAGTAGTGGTAGCAGGCTTAGCGGTAATTGCGGTTGTTGAAAAGTTTGTTGTTGCTGGTAATAAACTGATAGCACCAGTGTTTGTAAATACGTCTATGTTATTAGATTCGTAAAATCTGAACTGGTCGGATGCGTCAGCATCATAGTAACGCTCGCCAGCACCATGATGCCAGGACGTGGCAGACCGAAGCCACCAGTTAGACAAGGAGTTTTCACCAGCAGATGCACCTTGGTCAATACGTTCTTTTTGATAAGTCGTGGTAATACGACTTACTTTATTTTCGTCAGACGCTGCCGAAAGCCATGGTGTATTACCAATAGCATAACTTGCAGCAAAATCTTCACGATTATATTTAACAAGCGCAGTGGGGATTGCTTGGCTAAGAATAATCGGTAGGTCGCCAACAAGTTCCTTGTTGTTTGTAGCCACGAGTTACCTCTACTTCTTATTGATTGGACAATTTGGACAGCAGCAATAATGGTGCGTCTTTGGCGCAGGTACTGGTTTCTTATCTGGCAATACAGCAATCGCAGCTTTGATGCGGTTCTTTAACTTAGGTTCGTTCATCCACCAGAACCAAGGGCTAGTGTCATTACCGTGACCATCGTTAATAGAAATATGAAGATGCTTGATGTGAGGGTTACTACCAGAATAAATCCTGTTTCCCTGCTTGGCTTTTTCTTTAGACCAAATTTTTTTATTAAAGATGAGATACTTGACGCGAACATCTTCTTTGAGTTTTTCAAAGATGACAGCACAATCTATTCCATTGGCTGGGTCATGGGTGAGGTCGACTGCTAGCCCAGTATTGTGGTCCGAAGTTGGGTTCGCTTTCAGGTGGGCTGCACTTGGCAACAATCCGTCCGACAACTTCTTTCGCTTCGGCGACAATGCTGTCGCCTGACGAAGAACAGCAATAGCAGCAGGAGTGGCTTTCTTGGCAACAACTATTTTCATTCATTGCCTTCCTTCCTTGTTATTATCTCATAATGAAAAGCGTTAGAGTCTTCTGTACTCCATTTCTTCTTATCTTCAACATCCCATTTATATTCGTTAATAATCCTATGTATTAGCGGATTGCCATACTTGACAGTATAGGACGGTTCAAATACAAAAATTCTATTGTTAGGCTGGATGGCATAGTTGCCATCATCTCGTTCTATTACATGACCGCATTTATGTTCATCAGGTGTTTCGGAGTATCCATCATCTAGCCTGTTGCTATCAGAGTTATGCCAGTCAAGGGTGAATAGATACTTGCCGTTGACCTTGGTCTTGTTCCTATCCACATAGTGCAGGCTTAGGTTTGTCAGGTTGGCAAACTTGGTTACTGTGATAAATGGGCTGAAAGAGTTCCATAGGACTAGGTTGTATAGGCTCTCTTGCGGTACACCAGGTGTCTTACAGAAAGCATTGATGGGCATACGCCACCATAGCCCGCCATCTTCCATCATAAAATGAAAGAGTGGGCTCCTATTCTGCACGCTGCTTACCCCAAATATCACGCAAGGAAAGTATTGGTCAAAGCTATCCTTCTGATTACGCAGGAAGTTGCCCCTGACAAAGCAGTCTATCGGCGGGATATTGGCGTTTAACTCAGGCATTTATCTCTTAATTGCTTCTTTGACCAACTCGGTCAATAGTTCAACCTTCTCCTCTAGTAAATCAATCTTATCCTTCAGACTAGAGCCACCATTGGGACGTAGTTCATATAGGTAATGCTTGACCATCCAGCGCACAGCGCCAGCAAAACCAGCAATCACTGTCATTACAGCAACAGCCAATCCCAACCATTCTGTAGGTGTCATCTATACGCTCCGTATCGTTACTAGCAAAGTGCCTCCAAAGCCTGAGAAGCGCTTATCTGTTGGTGTGCGGTTGATAAAATCCATCTCTTCTATGAGCCCGATAAAGGACTCACCTATTCTGAAATCCTGAACGACAATGGTATCGCCAAGGTTTTCTACTGCCTCTAGTTGTTGCATACGATCCCAAGCAGAACCTTCGTAGCCCACCTCTACACCAAACTTATCAGTCTCGTGGTCATAACAGAATACTGGATATTGAATCAACCTCTGACGAGGCGTTGCTACCAAAGACTTAATCTGATAGCCATTGAATGTTGGGCCAAGTGTGGTATCAGATGTGGACCTAGTAAAGGTAAACTTGAATGCTAGATACTCCTGAGCTGAGGCAGGATAAGGGATACCGCCCTCTGTGATGGTCTCACCCTGTGAATAGGTTCCGATATTGTATGAAGCCCCAGCAGCATCAACAGATTGTAGGCTCAAGCCACCATTAGTAGAGATAAATCTAGGAAAGAGCAACTTGAATATCTTAGGCTCTAGAGTGTTATAGCGGATATAACCAGTCTGCAAGTAACCAGATGCAACCTTGACTCCGTATGATTCAATCCATACCCCATCACCTGGAACGCTGAATGCTACGCGATCTGTGCCACCAAGGAAAGCTGTAGAGTTGGTAAGAGTAGTCTCGCCAGAGGCACATACATCCCAAGCATAGGCAAAGATTAGACTGTTAGTGACTACTGGCTGTGATAGGTCAATACGGACTAGACCTGATTCACCATCTTGCTTGGTAGATACATAAGCAAACTTATCTCTAAAGACCACATCGGTACACTCTGTCTCAAACAGCAGCGGTCCATAAGATACATCACCATCAGTACCTAGAACTCCTACTCGCACACCTTTGCTGGTGCATAGTACCGCGTAGACACCAAGGTAGGTATCAAAGGTATTGATAATCTCACCCTCTGGCAGGTCTATCACCACCGAAGGAACGTTTAATTCTGGAAAACCAAGAGCATTAGCGTTGGTTAAATCTAAAGTAATCTTATAGATAGATGAGTTCTTGCGGAGATGACCACCTACATAGATGGCCTCTGGACCTTCTGAGATAGTGGTCCAGGTCCAGTCAGACTGTGGGTGAGTATAAAAGGCTGAAGGTAATGCGCCACCTGCAGTGTGGTTAGGGTCTAATTCGTGTAATTCAGCATTTATTGCGGTGATTACACGCTGCTTGACGTATTTAATCCTAGCGTTGGTTGTAGATGCAGCATTGTAGGCTATAACACTGCTACCGCTAGTGATGTCTCCTCTATGGACTTTGGTTTGATTGACAAACCAGTATCTAGTTCCATCAGTGGTTAGGTCAAAGATAGTTGATGCAGTTCCTGCTTGGGTATAGGTAGATGAGGTAGGAGTATCGTTGCTCATCGTAATCTTCTTCAAATCTGAGCCATCTGCTACCACTAAACAGTCATTAGTTCCATCATTAGCACCAATGATTATCGGAGTATTGACGCTAGATAGAGCTCTGACCGTGCTGTTTAGCAGGGTAGCCTGTCCCTTGGTCCAGACATCTACACCTTTAGACTCGGTAAACTGGAAGCGTAGCGACTCATCTTGTAGCGGTTCAAAGTATTTGATACCAGCACCAAGGTGGAATGATGACTGTGATCGTAGCCACCAGCCTGTAAGAGTCTGTTCACCAGGCTCTCTGGTCTGGTCAATCTGTTGCTTACGATACTGAGCTGTAACCCTACGATAAGGCGTATCATCACTAGCAGTCAAAAAGAATGGCAGACCAGCAAAGGCTACATCGTATGCCTCGCCAGTTAATGAGTAACTGGTGGCCCCAGCAGGGTTGGAAAGCACATAGGGAATGCCCTCTGTAATATCATCGCCATAAGGTGGAACCAAGGTTTACTCCTTACTCCGTTGGAACTTCAACCCAAGAAGTTGTATCTTCATCCCAACGCCATTCGCCCTCTGTGGGCATAGGTGTAGGTGCTTCCCATAAATAAGTGTTTGCGTTCTTAATCCAAGATGGGAATGGTTGTGGTGTATAGAAACCAACTCCGTCATAGTGGTATCCAATACCTGCGTAGTTTTTACGCAATGCTTCTCCACCCACGCGGTTATTGACTCCGCCGTGTGTGTTATAGGAAGTTTGAACCCAAGTTCCGCCTAGATTGTTCTCACACCATTCTTTGGTATCAGCAACAATGACACGGAGTACTGTGTTGTCACTTCCAATTTCTGCAAAATGTGCCATTATTTTTCCTTTTCTTTTCCGTTGAACAATGCAACTGAGTCCTTTAGTTTTACTTCTCTTGAGGTGACATAGCCACCTTGATTATCCAATCTTTCTCTTGCAGATTTCTCATCTTCAGCAAGAATCTGAACCACCATCTTTATTTCATAGGTATATGCGTGTGTAGGTAAATTGCCTTCATCTTTGTTCTTAGCCATTTTTCTCCTTGAGATTATGCGGCATATCTAATTATTACTATTCCTGAGCCACCAGCGTATCCAGTAGAGTCACGACCTCCACCTCCACCACCGCCTGTATTAGTAGTTCCAGCAGCGCCTTCTCCTTTATGCTGCGTAACGAATGATAACGATACCGCTACCACCTGCTCCACCTGTACCAGCACTGTCTAGATAGCCAGCGCCACCACCGCCACCACCTGTGTTGA
>Ga0194133_10004604_pt1 | contig 18304 bp, 16 predicted proteins | sample TA2KigOf40mmetaG_FD_155448 | JGI IMG/M metagenome (GOLD analysis project Ga0194133, IMG submission 155448) | Freshwater microbial communities from Lake Tanganyika, Tanzania - TA2015055 Kigoma Offshore 40m | ecosystem: Environmental > Aquatic > Freshwater > Lake | place: Tanzania: Lake... | reverse complement strand
GCGGTCCTGCGCCGACAGCCGCGGACGGCTACCGCGGCGTTTTTCGCCTTCGCTTTCAGCCGAAACTTCGTTCGGCATTTCGCTGCGCAGCGGATTGGAAATCTTGTTTGCCATTTTTTAGACTGGGGCCAGCACACATTCGAAAGTTTTCATAATTAAATCAATGATATATGCTTTCCCCGCCGAGGAAAAGCCAAAGCCACAGGTCGTCACGCGCGTTCTGCGCGCCCCCGGGTCCGGGCCGCATGCCGGCGGGTATTCACGGCGCCTGGATCCTGGACGCGCCAAACGCCAACGACAGCGCGCTCACCCCGCTTGCGAAGAGAAAAGGCGGGCATCAAGCATGGCAGGTTGGTCATGGCCCCCCGGGCTGTGGCCGCTGAAAAACACGAAGAACCTGAGCCGGCTTTTTCGGTGTTGATGTGCCGGATTGACTGCCCTGGTGTTCTTGCATATCGAACACCTCCAAGCGTATCGTGACTTCACAAAAGGGAGAATCAGGGGCAGCCCAGTCTGCCCCCGTTTATTGTTATCCGTTAAAGGGGAGCAGCGCGAACATGCACGGAACGAGGTCGTTGTTTTGGAGTTGTTGCCTGATGTTGATGATGAGTGCGGCATGGGCCTCCGAGCTGCCCGCGCCCGCCGAAAAACCCTTCGAACCGCAATCCGGCCAGGCGGGCCGCGATGTGGTGTGGGTGCCGACGCTGGCGGTGCTGGTCGAAAAAATGCTCGATGTGGCGAAAGTGACGCCGCAGGATTTCGTCATGGACCTGGGCTCCGGTGACGGCCGCAACATCATTGCGGCCGCCAGGCGCGGCGCCAATGCGCTGGGTGTCGAGTACAACGCCGACATGGTCGAATACTCGCGCCGCCTCGCTGAAAAAGCCGGCGTCGCCGACAAAGCCCAGTTCGTGCAGGGCGACATGTACCTGGCGGATATTTCCAAAGCCAGCGTGCTGGCATTGTTCCTGCTCCCGGCAAACCTGGACAAACTGGTCGACAAGTTCCTCGCGCTAAAGCCCGGCTCGCGCATCGTTGCCAATCATTTCGCTGCAACCGGCTGGGAGCCCGATGAAACCGGCCGTGTCGAGGGCGATTGCGGCAGCTGGTGCACGTGGTTGCTCTACATCGTACCCGCGCGCGCCGAGGGACACTGGCGCATGCAGGGCGGCGATCTGCAACTGGAACAGAAATTCCAGATGATCAGCGGCAGCTACACGCGAAACGGCAGCACCGCGAAGATTTCCAACGGCCGCCTGCGCGGAGAGGACATCACCTTCAAAGTCGGCAGTCAAACCTACCGGGGCAAGGTCAACGGCGACACCATGGTAGGTGCGGGCTGGAGCGCGACAAAAGCGCGCTGAAGATCGTGTCAGAAATCGCCCCACTGCGCCTGCAGCACCGCCAGCGCCGCAACCGCCGCGGTTTCAGTGCGCAGCACGCGCGGCCCCAGGCGCAGCGCAAGGAATCCGGCGCGCAGCGCGTCTGCTGACTCGCTCTCGGAGAATCCGCCCTCAGGCCCGGCAAGCAGCGTCACGCCGGATGCGGAACGCTCCAGCTCACGCGGCCGCAGCACCGCCTGCGGTGCCAGCAGCAGACGCAGGCCGGCTTCGGCCGCGAGGCCCGCCAGCCATTCCCTAAAACCCAGCACGGGGCGCACTTCCGGCACGGTGTTGCGGCCGCACTGCTCGCAGGCACTGACCACCACGGCCTGCCAATGGGCCACCCGCTTTTGCGCGCGCTCCCCCGACAGGCGCACCACGCAGCGTTCGGCCATCAGGGGTTGAATGGCATGGACACCCAGCTCGACCGCTTTCTGGATGGTGTAGTCCATGCGTTCGCCGCTCGACACCGCCTGCGCCAGAGTCACCGGCAGCGGCGATTCGCGGCTCTCCGCACGCGCAGCCCGCAACTGCACCTCGACCTCGCCGCGCGCAATCGCAACGATCTGGCCATCCCAGACGCCACCGCGTCCATCGAACACCACCACCGCGTCCCCCTCGGCCAGGCGCAGCACGTGCGCGATGTGATGGGCCTTCGCGGCGGGCAGCCGGCACCGCCCGTGCTCCGGGATCGGATCGGAAAAGTATATTCTGTTCAATGGTTTAGCACTTCTCGGGGGTGCCGGGATTATGCCACAGAGGCCGTGCCGGCAGCCGCGGCGGGGAGTACAATGCGCCGCCCGGCACGGGGTCGTGCCGTGCAGCAGGGGAGAAACCGTTTTGCGCATCGTCATTCTCGGCGCCGGCCGCGTCGGCAGCTCGGTCGCCGAAAACCTGGTGTCGGAAGCCAATGACATCACCGTGGTGGACACCGACACCGAGCGCCTGCGCAAGCTGCAGGACCGCCTCGACCTGCGCACGGTCACCGGCAACGCCGGCCATCCCGAGGCGCTCGCGCGCGCCGGCGCGCGCGACGCTGACCTGATCCTCGCGGTGACGCAGAGCGACGAGACCAACCTTGTCGCCTGCAAGCTCGCGGCCACCATGTTCAACGTGCCGACCAAGATCGCGCGCATCCGCGCCGCCGATTACCTGTCGCACCCGGAGATTTTCGCCGCCGACCACTTCGCGGTGGACACGGTGATCTGCCCGGAACAGATCCTCACCGACTACATCGTCAAGCTGATCGAATTCCCCGAGTCGCTGCAGGTGCTCGAATTCGCCGACGGCCGCGTCAGCCTGGTCGGCGTGCGCGCCTTCCACGGCGGGCCGCTGGTGGGCCAGGAGCTGCAGACCATCCGCAAGCACCTGCCCAACCTCGACACCCGGGTCGCGGCGATTTTCCGCCAGGACAGCCCGATCATCCCCGACGCGACCACGGTGATCGAGGCCGGCGACGAGGTGTTCTTCGTGGCCGCCACCGAAAACATCCGCGGCGTGATGCGCGAACTGCGGCGCATGGACAAGCCGGTGAAACGCGTGATGGTCGGCGGCGGCGGCAACATCGGACGGCGCCTGGCACAGGCACTGGAAAAGAAATACGAGGTCAAGGTCATCGAATATGACCGCAAGAACGCCGAATCACTGGCGGCGGATCTCGGCAACACCCTGGTGCTGGCGGGCGACGTCACCGACGAAGAACTGCTGAAGGCGGAAAGCATCGGGGAGATGGACATCTACTGCGCGCTCACCAACGACGACGAGAACAACATCATGTCGTCGCTGCTCGCCAAGCGCATGGGCGCGCGGCGGGTGGTCGCGCTGATCAACCGCAGTTCCTACGTCAACCTGGTGCAGGCGGGCCAGATCGACATCGCGATCTCGCCGGCCCAGACCACCATCGGCAAGCTGCTCGCGCACGTGCGCCAGGGTGACTGCGTGGCGGTACACAGCCTCCGGCGCGGCGCGGCCGAAGCGCTGGAGCTGGTTGCCCACGGCGATTCGAAATCGTCAAAAGTGGTGGGGCGGCGCATCGAGGAAATCGAACTGCCCAAGGGCGCAACCATCGGCGCGGTCGTGCGCAGCCACCGGCGCGGTGATGACGACAGCGCACGCAGCGAACACGAGGTGCTGATCGCGCACCATCACCTGGTGATCGAGCCCGAGGACCACGTCATCGTCTTCGTGGTCAACAAGCGCATGATGTCGAAGGTCGAGAAGCTGTTCCAGGTCGGGGTCGGTTTCCTGTGACCGCCCGCCGGGCCTCCCTGCCCCGGATCGCCTGAGCCATGTCCTGGCTGATCGCGATCGCACCGGTCGCCGCGCTGATCGCGATGGCGATGAGCCTGTCGCATGCGCTGCCACTGGCCGTGTCGCTGCATCTCGATGACGGCGCGGCGATGCCGTTCGCGATCTCGATGGCGCTCAACTTTTTCACTGGCGCGGCAATCTGGCTGCTTACCCGTCGCCACAAGCGCGAACTGAGCCTGCGCGAGGGTATCCTGCTGGTGGTATCGGTGTGGACGGGCGGCGCGCTGTTCGCGACCGTGCCGCTGCTGCTGGCATTGCCCGAACTGTCCTTCACCGATGCCTACTTCGAGGCGGTATCCGGGCTCACCGCCACCGGTGCGACGGTGCTCACCGGCCTCGACCACCTGCCCCCCTCGCTCAACCTGTGGCGTGCCGAACTGCAGTGGCTGGGCGGCATGGGCGTGATCGTGCTGGTGGTGGCGATCCTGCCGATGCTGGGCGTAGGCGGCCGGCAGATCTCCAGGGCCGAGATCCCGGGACCCATCAAGGACGAGCAACTGACCCCGCGCATCACCCAGACCGCCAAAGGCCTGTGGCTGGTCTACGCCGGACTCACCGCGGCATGCGCCCTGGCCTACCACTTCGCCGGCATGTCACCGCTCGATGCACTGATCCATGCCTTCACCACGCTTTCACTGGGCGGTTTCTCTTCGTACGACGCCAGCTTCGCGCACTTCGATTCGCCGCTGCTTGAAGCGATCGCCATCCTGTTCATGATGCTGGCCGGCATCAATTTCGCGACCCATTTCCTGGTCTGGCGCACGCTCAACCTCAGGCATTACGCGACGGATACCGAGGCGCGCTATTTCGTGCTGGTGATCGCCGTCAGCGTTGCGGGCATTTCCGCGCTGCTCCTCGGCGCCGGCATTTACGATGGGGGGTGGAGCGCATTGCGCTATGCCGCGTTCAATATCGTGTCGGTGGGCACCACCACCGGCTATGCCACCGCGGACTACAGCCAGTGGCCGGTATTCGCACCCTTGTGGATCCTGTTCCTCGGCACCTTCCTCAGCTGCTCCGGCTCCACCGGTGGCGGCATCAAGATGATGCGGGCAATGATTCTCTACCGGCAGGTCTACCGCGAGATCAAGGGCCTGGCACATCCCCACGCCGTGAATCCGGTGAAAATCGCGGGCCATGTGGTGGCGGACAACGTGGTGTTCGCGGTGCTCGGCTTCTTTTTCATCTGGGTGGTGCTGCTGGTATCGATGACCCTGCTGCTGGGCTGGACCGGGCTCGATGCGATGACCGCGTTCTCGGCCGTGGTCGCCTCGCTGAACAACATCGGACCCGGTCTGCACCGGGTCGGTCCTGCCACGAATTTCGCGGTGCTGAGCGATTTCCAGACCTGGATCTGCGCCTTCGCGATGCTGCTCGGCCGCCTTGAGCTGTTCGCGCTGCTGGTGGTGTTCACGCCAACCTTCTGGCGCAAATAAGCGCCCTCTGCGCCGCCTTACCCTTTAACCGCCTTGAACAGCGCCAGCGCCTGCATCCGCGCAACGGCGTGGTCCACCACCGGCGCCGGATAGTCGCGGCCGATCACCACACCCGCCGCCTGCTGCTCCAGCGGCGTCATCAGCCAGGGCGCGTGGATCGCCTTGTTGTCGCAATCCTTCAGCTCCGGCAGGTAGCGGCGGATGAAGTCCCCCGAGGCATCAAATTTCTGCGACTGCGACACCGGGTTGAATATGCGGAAATAGGGTTGCGCATCGCAGCCGGTCGATGCCGCCCACTGCCAGCCGCCGTTGTTGGCGGCGAGGTCGAAGTCATTGAGATGGTCGGCGAAATAGCGTTCGCCGCGGCGCCAGTCGACGAGCAGATCCTTGACCAGGAAGGAGGCGACGATCATGCGCAGCCGGTTGTGCATGTAGCCGGTCTGGTTGATCTGGCGCATCGCCGCATCGACGATGGGATAACCGGTGCGCGCCTCGCACCAGGCCCGGAACAGCCGGTCCTCTCCGGGCCAGCGGATCGCGTCGTAGGCGGGCTTGAAAGCCCCGGAAACCACATGCGGATGGTGGTGCAGGATCATGAAGTAGAAATCCCGCCAGACCAGTTCCGACAGCCAGGTCGCGGCCCCCTCGCCGGATTGCCCGCCGGCGCCAGGCCAGGCCGCACGCGCCAGTTCGCGCACCGAGATCGTGCCGAAGCGCAGATGCACCGACAGGTAAGAGGGCCCCTTTTTCGCCGGGAAATCGCGGGCCTCGCGATAGCGCGCCATGCGCGGCGCAAAATCCGCAAGCAGACGGCGCGCGGCTGCACTGCCGCCGCACATGCCCAGCGCCGCGAGGTTGGTCGGCTGGAAACCGATGTCGGCCAGGGTCAGCGGCTTGGCCACGGCCGGGCCCGGCGCCAGGGCCTTCAGATACTGCGCCACGGGATAAGCCTTGACATGAAACGGCTCGAGTTTTTTCAGCCAGGCATTCTTGTACGGGGTGAACACGGAGAACGGCGTGCCGGACTGGGTCATCACCTCGTCCCGCTCGAAAATCACCTGGTCCTTGCGGGCGCTGAACTCGATGCCGGCGGCGCCCAGCGCGGCGGCCACCGCGGCATCCCGGGCCACGGCCTGCGGCTCGTAATCACGGTTGGCGAAAACCGCCTGCACGCCGAGCTTCTGCGCCAGGCGCGGAATCTCGTGCTTCGCCGCGCCATGCAGGGTGAACAGCGAACCGCCCGCGGCACCGAGCGCCGCGGCCAGCTCGTTTACCGACTGCACGATGAATTCGACGCGCCGGTCGGCGCGGGAGGGCAGCGCATCAAGGATGTCGGTGTCGTAAACAAAAACGCAATGGACCCGCCGTGCGGACTTCAATGCGGCGTACAGCGCGGCATTGTCATCGCAGCGCAAATCGCGGCGGAACCACATCAGTACGGCATCGAAACGGCTCATTTCACAGTCCTGAACTCAAGGCAGCCCTGCAGGTCCAAGGGCAGCTTCCAAAACAATCCCGCCGGCGCCCACCGCCGGTCATTCAGCGAATCAGTCAATTGTGGCGGCTGCGGCACGGGCCTTACAATCACGAACCATGAGCAGCGTTGACCTCACCCAGCATTTGCTGATCGCCATGCCGGCCATGGTCGACCCCCACTTCTCGCGCACGCTCACGCTGGTCTGCGAGCACAACGACAACGGCGCACTGGGCATTGTCGTCAACCGCCCGACTGATCTTAACCTTCACAGCCTGCTCGAGCAGGTCAAGATCACGCCCGGCGGCGACTTCAAATCGGTGCCGGTGCACTTCGGCGGCCCGGTGCAGGTGGATCGCGGCTTCGTGCTGCACCGCCCCCGGGGCCAATGGCAATCCACCCTGGGTGTCAGCGAAGAGATCGGACTTACCACCTCCAAGGATATTCTGGAAGCGGTCGCCCGCGGCGAGGGGCCGGAACAGATCCTGGTCACGCTGGGCTATGCCGGCTGGGCACCGGGACAGCTGGAACAGGAACTCGCGCAGAACGCCTGGCTGACCGTGCCGGCACGCGCCGACATCCTGTTCGGCCTGCCGGCAGCGGAACGGCTGCCGGCGGCGATGCAGCAGCTCGGCATCGACTACGCCAATCTCTCGGACGTCGCCGGCCACGCGTGATGCAGCGACCGGAGCGGGGCACGGTACTCGCCTTCGACTTCGGCGAACAGCGCATCGGTGTCGCCGTCGGCGAGATCGAACTCGCCATTCCCCACGCCCTGCCGGTGATCGCAACGGCCGACAACGCGCGCCGTTTTGACGCCATCGCCGCCCTGATCTCGGAATGGCGGCCGGTGCTGCTGGTGGTCGGCGTCGCCAGCCATGCCGACGGTGCGCCGCATGAAACCGGCCGCCTCGCGCGCCGCTTCGGGCAGCGCCTGCACGGCCGCTTCGGTCTCGCCGTGGACCATGTCGACGAACGGCTGACATCGCAGGCGGCGGAATCCGCGCTGCGCGAGGCAGGCCTCGACCGTGCCCGCCGTGCCGCGGTGCTCGATTCCGCGGCGGCCGCCGAAATCCTGCGCACCTGGTTTACCCTGCCCGCGGCCTGAAAACGGCGCGCGAGGCGGTTCAAAGCGCGGGAGGGTTGTGATAGTCTTGCGGCCGTTTATGCGCCACTCTCATGCCGGGTAACCCGCTCCCTGACGCCGAGTCCCTGCTCGCGTCACTGACTGACCGGATGCGGCCCGCCGTCGGGCCCGCCACCGGGCTGGTTGGCATTCATACCGGCGGTGTATGGCTGGCCGAACGCCTGCATGCCGCGCTGGGCCTGAAACTGCCGCTGGGCACCCTCGACGTTTCCTTCTACCGCGACGACTTCAGCCGCAAGGGCCTGCGCCGCAACGTCAAGAGTTCCGACATTCCCTTCGACGTCGACGGCTGCGATGTGGTGATCGTCGATGACGTGCTCCACACCGGGCGCACCATCCGCGCCGCAATGAACGAGCTCTTCGATTACGGCCGTCCGGGACGCATCCGCCTCGCGGCGCTGGTCGACCGCGGCGGGCGCGAACTGCCGATCGCGGCCGATTTCACCGGCGCGGCGATCGAAGCCTCCGCGGGCGAAACCATCGAACTGACGCGTGATGCCGCAGGCCGGCTTGCGCTGCAACTGACGCGGAACTGACGATGTGGCTTGATCCCGCCAACCCGCAGCTGAACAAAAACGGCGAACTGCACCACCTGCTGTCGCTGGAAGGCTTGCCCGCGGGCATCCTGCGCCAGATCCTCGACACCGCGGAATCCTTCGTCGGCGTCACCCAGCGCGAGGTCAAGAAGGTGCCGCTGCTGCGCGGCAAGGCCGTGTTCAACCTGTTCTTCGAACCCTCGACGCGCACCCGCACCACCTTCGAGATCGCGGCCAAACGGCTGTCGGCCGACGTGATCAACCTCGCCATCAACGTGTCCTCGCAGAGCAAGGGCGAGACCGTGCTCGACACCGTGGCCAACCTGTCGGCGATGCAGGCCGACATGTTCATCGTGCGCCATGCCGCGAGCGGCGCGCCGTACCTGATCGCGAAACATGTCGCACCCGACATCCATGTCGTCAACGCAGGCGACGGCCGCCACGCGCACCCGACGCAGGGCCTGCTCGACATGTACACCATCCGCCACTACAAGGGCGACTTCACCAAACTGCGTGTGGCTATCGTCGGCGACATCCTGCACTCGCGCGTGGCGCGTTCGCAGATCCACGCGCTGACCACGCTGGGCTGTCCTGAAATCCGCGTCATCGGCCCCAAGACGCTGCTGCCGGCTCACGTCAACCGCCTCGGCGTGCAGGTCCACGGCGACATGCGCCAGGGCCTCAAGGACGTCGATGTGGTGATGATGCTGCGCCTGCAGAACGAGCGCATGAACGGCGCGCTGCTGCCCTCGGCGCAGGAGTTCTACAAATACTACGGCCTCACCGAGGACAAGCTGGCACTGGCAAAGCCCGATGCCATCGTGCTCCACCCCGGGCCGATGAACCGCGGTGTGGAAATCGACTCCAGCGTCGCCGACGGCCGCCAGTCGGTGATCCTGCCGCAGGTGACCTTCGGCATCGCGATCCGCATGGCCGTGATGAGCATCCTCGCCGGGAACTGAGCCGATGAAGATCCATATCAAATCCGGACGGCTGATCGATCCCAGGCACGGCGTCGATGCCCAGCGCGATGTCTACATTGCCGCCGGAAAAATCGTTGCCATCGGCGAAGCTCCGGCGGGCTTCAGCGCAAACCGGGTGATCGATGCCGCGGGCCGGGTGGTGTGCCCCGGACTGGTGGACCTCGCGGTGCGGCTGCGCGAGCCGGGTTTCGAATACCTGGCCACGCTGGAAACCGAAATGAAGGCGGCGATTGCCGGCGGTGTGACCAGCCTGGCCTGCCCGCCGGATACCGATCCGCCCCTTGACGAGCCGGGTCTGGTGGAAATGCTCAAGTTCAGCGCCCGCAACCTGAACCAGGCGCACCTGTATCCGGTGGGGGCGCTGACCGCCGGCCTCAAGGGCAAGAACCTGACCGAAATGGCCGAGTTGCGCGACGCCGGCTGCGTCGCCTTCTCCCAGGCCGAAGCCCCGTTTGCCGACACCCAGGTGCTGATGCACGCGCTGCAGTACGCCGCGACCTTCGGTTTTCCGGTGTGGCTGCGCGCGCAGGATCCGGCGCTCGCCCGCCACGGTGTCGCCCACGAGGGCGAAGTGGCCACCCGCCTCGGACTGCCGGCGATCCCGGTCATGGCGGAGACCGTGGCGCTATCGACGATCCTGCTGATCGCACGCGAGACCGGTGCCCGCATCCACATCGCCCGGATCTCATCCGCCGAGGCCGTGGCCATGGTGCGCGACGCCAAGGCACGCGGCCTGCCGGTGACCTGCGACATCGGCGTCCACCACCTCCATCTGTCGGAGATGGACATTGGCTACTTCGACCCCAATTGCAACCTGACCCCGCCACTGCGCAGCCAGCGTGACCGCGATGCGCTGCGAGCGGGACTGGCCGACGGCAGCATCGACGCGCTGTGCTCGGACCACACACCAGTGGACGACGACGCCAAGCAGCTGCCTTTCTCCGAGGCCGAACCCGGCGCCACCGGCGTCGAGCTGCTGCTGCCGCTGGCGCTGAAATGGGCCGCAGAGGAAAAGCGTCCGCTGGCCGCCGCAATCGAACGCATCACCGTGAAGCCGGCGGCAATCCTCGGCATTGACGCCGGCCACCTCGGTGTCGGTGCCAGCGCCGATGTCTGCATCTTCGATCCCGGCTGCGACTGGCGCATCGAGCCGTCCGCGCTGTTCAGCCTGGGCAAGAACACGCCCTTCTCGGGCTACGAGATGCGCGGCCGGGTGACCCACACCCTGGTCAGCGGCAATCTCGTTTACGAGAAAAAATCTTATTAAATCAATAAGTTATAAATATTTCCGGGGCGTCGCACGGCGCTCTGCTGGTAAACTTGCGACTGTGTTTGCTGTCTGATGCCCGTTGGCTGATCTGCAGCCCGCCGCACCGCCTGTCCGAATCAACCGCTGATTGAATACCGTCATGAATCCCCTGCTAGATTGTTCGGGCCTGCCCCGCTTCGCCGATTTCAAACCCGTGCTGGTCGCGCCCGCCGTTGACCAGCTGCTCGCAGAAAACCGCGCGCTGATCGCGCGCCTCGCCACCGATCCCGCGGCACCGACCTGGGACAACTTCGCCGGCCCGCTGGAAGATGCCAACGAGCGCCTGCACCGCGCCTGGGGCCAGGTCGGCCATCTCAATGCGGTGGTGAACAGCCCGGAGCTGCGCGAGGCCTACAACGGCAATCTGCCGAAAATCTCCCAGTACTACACCGAGCTCGGCCAGCATGAGGGGCTGTACAAAAAATTCAAGGCGCTGCGCACATCCGCTGTGTACGACGGGCTGGCCGCAGCACAGAAAAAAATCATCGACAACGAGGTGCGCGATTTCCGCCTCGGCGGCGCCGAACTCGCCGCAGACAAGCAGCCACGCTACACCGAAATCCGCGACCGGCTGTCGATGCTCGGCTCGCGCTTCAGCGACAACCTGCTTGACGCGACGAACGCCTGGTCGCACTTCATCCACGATGAGGCCGGACTCGCCGGACTGCCCGACGATGCGCGCGAGCCCGCGCGCGAAGCGGCGCAGGCCGACGGCAAAGACGGCTGGAAATTCACGCTGCATGCGCCTTCCTACCTGCCGGTGCTGCAATACGCCGACGACCGCGCCCTGCGCGAGCGCATGTACCGCGCCTATGTCACGCGCGCTTCCGAATTCGGGGACGCCAAACTCGACAACACGCCGCTGATCAGCGAAATCGTCGCGCTGCGCCGCGAAATGGCGCAGCTGCTCGGTTTCGCCAGCTATGCCGAGTATTCGCTCGAGGCAAAGATGGCGGACACGCCGCAGCAGGTGATGCAGTTCCTGCGCGACCTCGCCGCGCGCGCAAGGCCCCATGCCGAAAAAGACCTCTCCGAACTGCGCGACTTCGCGCGCAAGGAACTGGGCATGACGGCGCTCGAGGCCTGGGACATCGCCTATGTCTCGGAGAAACTGCGTGCCGCACGGTACGCCTTCTCCGAAAACGAGGTCAAGCAGTACTTCCCGGAAACCACGGTGCTGCCCGGCATGTTCAAGGTCGTCGAGACCCTGTTCGGCCTGACCATCAACCCGACCGAAGCACCGACCTGGCATCCGGATGTGCGCTTTTTCTCGATCCGCGACAAAGCCGGCGCGCTGGTCGGCCAGTTCTACCTCGACCTCTACGCGCGTTCGACCAAGCGCGGCGGCGCGTGGATGGATGATGCGATCACCCGCCGCGCCACCGCCGCCGGCACGCAGACGCCGGTGGCTTATCTGAACTGCAATTTTTCCGCGCCCATCTCGGGAAAGCCCGCGCTGTTCACCCATGACGAGGTGATCACGCTGTTCCATGAATTCGGCCACGGCCTGCACCACCTGCTCACCCGCGTCGACTACCTCGGCGTGTCCGGCATCAACGGCGTGGAATGGGATGCCGTCGAACTGCCCAGCCAGTTCATGGAGAACTTCTGCTGGGAGTGGGGTGTGGTGGAACCGATGACCCGCCACGCCGACAGCGGCCAGCCGCTGCCGCGCGCACTGTTCGACAAGATGGTGGCGGCGAAGAACTTCCAGAGCGGCCTGCAGACACTGCGCCAGATCGAATTCGGCCTGTTCGACCTGCACCTGCACCACGACTTCGATCCTGCCGGCGGCGGCACTGCACAGCAGCTGCTCGACCAGGTGCGGCGCGAGGTGGCCGTGCTGCTGCCACCCCCGTACAACCGCTTCCCCAATAATTTCTCGCATATCTTCGCCGGCGGCTATGCCGCGGGCTATTACAGCTACAAGTGGGCCGAGGTGCTGTCCGCCGACGCCTACAGCCTGTTCGAGGAAAACGGCGTGCTCGATGCCGGCACCGGCCGCCGTTTCTGGGATGAAGTGCTGGGCGTGGGCGGCAGCAGGCCGGCGCTTGAATCCTTTGTCGCCTTCCGCGGCCGCGAACCGAAGATCGATGCCCTGCTGCGCCACAACGGCATGGTCGAACCGCAGCCGGCCTGAGGGCCTGCTCGCGGTATCATCGCGGCGCCAGCATCACTACGGCGGAGGCCCGACATGCGCAAAACCTGCACCCTGATCCTTGCCCTGCTGCTTTGCGGCGGCGCCCAGGCCGCCCAGCTTTACCGCTGGGTTGACGACAAGGGCCGCGTCGAGTGGCGCGACACACCGCCGCCGCCCAATGCCAAGAAGGTTGAGCGCCGCAGCGTTGGCGGCAGCGTGGTCGAAACCTCGACCCTGCCCTTCAGCGTGCAGCAGGCGATGCAGAACTTCCCGCTGGTGCTCTATGTCACCGACTGCGGTGAGGGCTGCACCAAGGCGCGTGAGCACCTCAACCGCCGCGGCCTGCCCTACACCGAGCGCAATCCCCAGGACGATTTCGAGGCCTTCCGCAAGCTCACCGATGGCCGGGTCGAGGTGCCGCTGCTGTTCGTCGGCCGCCAGGCTTTGCGCGGCTACGAGCAGGGCGCCTGGGATACGGCACTCGACGCAGCGGGTTACCCGCGCGTGGTGATCGGCGCCAAGCCCCAGCCCAAGCCCGCGCCGGAGGCCAAACCGCCCGCAGCGGCCCCGGCCGGCGAAGCCGCGGCCGCGCCTGCAGCAGGCACACCGGCTGCAGCAGCCACCCCGCCCGCCACCCCGTGAAGCTTGCCACCTGGAACGTCAACTCGCTGAAGGTCCGGCTGCCGCAGGTGCTGGACTGGCTGGCACAACACCGGCCCGATGCGCTGTGCCTGCAGGAAACCAAGCTCGAGGATGCGAACTTCCCGCGCGCCGAACTGGAAGCCGCCGGTTACCAGGCTGCTTTCAGCGGCCAGAAAACCTACAACGGCGTCGCCATCCTCAGCCGCAAGCCGGTGACGGAGGTCATCGCCGGCATACCCGGCTACGCCGACCCGCAGAAGCGGGTGATCGCGGCCACGCTCGACGGCGTGCGCGTGGTCTGCGGCTACATGCCCAACGGTGAATCGGTGGAATCCGACAAATACCGTTACAAGCTTGAATGGTATGCCGCGCTCACCGGATGGCTGCGGGACGAGCTGCAGCGCCACCCGAAACTCGCCCTGCTTGGAGACTTCAACATCGCGCCGGCGGATGCGGATGTGCATGACCCGCAGGCCTGGGCCGGGAAGGTGCTGTGCAGCGAGCCTGAACGCGCGGCCTTCGGCGCCCTGGTGGCGCTGGGCCTGTCCGACACCTTCCGCCAGTTCCAGCAGCCGGAGCGTTCGTACTCGTGGTGGGATTACCGGATGAATGCCTTCCGCCGCAAGATGGGGCTGCGCATCGACCACATCCTCGCCTCGAAACCGCTGGCGGCGACCTGCACGTCAGCGCTCATCGACACCGCACCGCGCGGCAACGAACGGCCTTCGGACCACGCGCCGGTGGTGGCCGAATTCTCGGCCTGACGGGCGCTTACGCGTCCTCGCCGCGCCCCGGCTCGAGCTTCAGTTCCTGGATCTTGCGGGTCAGCGTGTTGCGGCCCAGGCCCAGCAGCTGCGCCGCCTCGATGCGGCGCCCACCGGTCTGCGCCAGCGCCTTCAGGATCAGCGTGCGCTCGAACTGGCGGGTAAGCTCGTCCATGATGGCGGTCTCGCCGCGGTGCAGGCGCAACTCGGCCTCCCGGCCCAGCGCCGTCGCCCAGTCCTCGCCGCCGGCCGGCACTGCTTCGCTGCGCATTTCCGGCGGCAGGTCCTTGACCTCGATCATCGCCGCCGGCGCCATCACCGTCAGCCAGTGGCAGAGATTCTCGAGCTGGCGCACGTTGCCGGGCAGTTCCTGCATCGACAGGTAGTTGAGCGTCGCTTCGGACAGCCGTTTCGGTTCGACACCGAGTTCGCGCGCGCTTTTCTGCAGGAAATGCCGGGCCAGCAGCGGAATGTCCTCACGCCGCTCGCGCAGCGGCGGCAGGCGCAGCCGGATCACGTTGAGGCGGTGAAACAGGTCTTCGCGGAACAGCCCCTGCTTCACCCGCGCATCGAGGTCCTGGTGGGTTGCCGCGATCACCCGCACATTGGCCTTGATCGGCTGATGGCCGCCGACGCGGTAGAAATGGCCGTCGGAGAGCACGCGCAGCAGACGTGTCTGCAGCTCCTGCGGCATGTCGCCGATCTCGTCGAGAAACAGCGTGCCGCCCTCGGCCTGCTCGAAACGGCCGCGGCGCATGTTCTGGGCGCCGGTGAAAGCCCCGCGCTCATGACCGAACAATTCGGATTCCAGCAACTCCTTCGGGATGGCCGCGGTGTTGATGGCGATGAACGGCCGGCCGGCGCGTGGACTGTGGCGGTGCAGCGCACTGGCCACCAGTTCCTTGCCGCTGCCCGATTCGCCGGTGATCAGCACCGTGGCGTGCGACTGCGAAAGGCGGCCGATGGCACGGAACACTTCCTGCATCGCCGGCGCCTGGCCGAGCATTTCCGGCATCGATTCGACGACTTCGCCGACTGAATCCTGGCGCACGCTCTCGTCCATCGCGCGGCGGATCAACTCCACCGCATGATCGACATCAAAGGGCTTGGGCAGGTACTCGTAGGCCCCGCCCTGGAAGGCGGTGACCGCGCTTTCGAGGTCGGAATACGCGGTCATGATGATCACCGGCAGCGATGGATGCCGCGCCTTCGCCTGCTGCAGCAGTTCGAGCCCGGACTCGCCGGGCATGCGGATGTCGCTCACCACCACCTGCGGGATTTCCTCGTCGAGCGCAGCCAGCGCATCGCGGGCCGACGCAAAAGCCTTGAACGCGATGTTCTCCCGGGTCAGCGCCTTTTCGAACACCCAGCGGATGGAACGGTCGTCGTCAATGATCCAGACAGGTTTCATGGTTGCGCTTCTTTCGGTCAGTGCTGCATGGCGGGCCGGGCATCATCCTGCACCGGCAACAGCAGCGTGAAACAGGTTTTTCCGGGCACGCTGTCGAACGTGATTGCGCCGCGGTGCTGGGTAATGAAGTTATGCGCGATGGTCAGGCCAAGCCCGCTGCCACCCTCGCGCCCGGAGATCAGCGGCTGGAACACGCGCTCGCGCATGTTCTCCGGTATGCCCGGACCGTTGTCGCAGATGTCGATCTGCACCGCGTGACGGTAACGGCGGCGCGCCAACGTCACCTGGCGGGCAATGCGGGTACGCAGTCGGATTTCGCCGTTGCTCATGCCGGCGCCCTTGATCGCCTGGGCGGCGTTGCGCACGATGTTGAGCACCACCTGGATCAGCTGTTCGCGGTCGCCGGTGAGTGTCGGCAGGCTGGTGTCGTAATCGCGGCGCACGGCGATGCCCGGAAACTCGGCCAGCATCACGCTGCGCACGCGCTCGAGTACCTCGTGGATGTTGACCGGCCCCGGCAGCGGCAGGCGGTGCGGCGTCAGCAGGCGATCCATCAGCGACTGCAGGCGGTCCGACTCCTTGATGATGACCTGGGTGTATTCGTGCAGGCCGGGCCGCTCCAGCTCGCGGTCGAGCAGCTGCGCTGCACCCCGGATGCCGCCGAGCGGATTCTTGATTTCGTGCGCAAGGTTGCGGATCAGGTCGCGGTGCGCCTGGCTCTGTTCAAGCATGCGGGCTTCGCGTTCAATGCGCAGCTGGCGGTCAATCTGGCGGAACTCGAGCAGCATCGCCTGCGCGCTGCCCGGCAGTTCGGCCGGGCATACGGTGCAGGCCAGATTCAGCCGCTGCTTGCCCAGGGATACTTCAAGCTCGTGCTCGGTATAGGCGGAATGATTGACGCGCGATTGCTGGATCGCCGCGTCCAGCACCGCATTTTCGCCGAGCAGGCGGTCCAGCGTGAGCATGGCCAAGCTGGAGTGGGACAACTCGAACAGGTTTTCGGCGGAAGGATTCATGTACACCACGGAGCGTTCGTCATCAATGACGACCACCGCGGTGGCCAGCAGGTCAAGACCGGCCAGCGGGCCCGCCAGCACGGCCGCATTCATCGATGCACCCCGCTGGGGTGAGCAAGATGCAGGCCAGCCACGGCGCGGCAGGGTGCCGCGCGATTCAGCGCAGTGAGGAGATTTCCTTGCGCAGGTTGGCGATGTTGTTCTCGTGCAGCGCAACCTTCCTGCGGAACGGTTCGAGCCGCTCGAGCACGCGCTGGTAATTGCGCTCGTTGCCCAGGCGCACGGCTTCCTGTTCGGCCAGATCGCGCCGCGCCTGTTCGAGCAGGCGCTCCTCGTTGGCCAGTTCCTGTTCGAGGATCTTGCGCCGGCCGTTGTCGCGTTGCTGCTGGGTCGAGGGATCGACCTTCGGAAAATCGCCGCTGCCGGCTGCCGGCGGCGGCGGCTTGCCCGGTGCTGCTGCCGGCTTGGGCGCGGGCACCGTGCTCAGTTGGGGCAGGTTCATCGGCTTGCAGCCGGCCGCCTCGGATTTGACGTTGGTGAAGCGTTTGTTGCCGTCGCGGTCGATGCACTCCCAGATCTCGGCCTGGGCCGGGATGCTCAGGACGCTCAACAGCAACAGCCAGAATGATCGGGGATTGCGCATCAGCAGCCTCGGGGTGACCTGCAGCCAGTGCCGAAGCTGCGCCAGCGGGCGGCTTGGGCACGCCATCTATAGGCAACATGGGATTGACTCGCTAAGTCTATGTCAGCAAAGGAAAAGTGGCAATCAAGCCGGGCTGCCCCGGCCGAAAACAAAAGGGCGGACTGGTGCCCGCCCTTTTGCCCCTGCTCAGACCATCAGAGGCTGTAATACAGCTGGAACTCCAGCGGGTGCGTGGTCATGCGGAACGCGGTGACTTCCTCCATCTTGAGTGCGATGTAGGCGTCGATCATGTCGTTCGAGAACACGCCGCCACGGGTCAGGAACTCGCGATCCTTGTCGAGATAGTCGAGCGCCATTTCCAGCGACGAGCACACGGCCGGCACCTTTTTCGCCTCTTCCGGCGGCAGGTCGTAGAGGTTCTTGTCCACGGCATCACCCGGGTGAATCTTGTTCTGGATGCCGTCGAGGCCGGCCATCATCATCGCGGTGAACGCCAGGTACGGGTTCGCCGTCGGATCGGGGAAACGCACTTCGATGCGGCGCGCCTTGGGGCTCGCCACGTGCGGGATGCGGATCGATGCCGAACGATTGCGCGCCGAGTAGGCGAGGTTGATCGGGGCCTCGAAGCCGGGCACCAGTCGCTTGTACGAATTGGTGCCGGGATTGGTGATCGCATTCAGCGCACGGGCGTGCTTGATGATGCCGCCGATGTAGTACAGCGCGAGTTCGGAAAGACCGGCGTAGCCGTTGCCGCTGAACAGGTTCTGGCCGCCCTTCCAGATCGACTGGTGCACGTGCATGCCCGAGCCGTTGTCGCCGACCACGGGTTTCGGCATGAAGGTCGCGGTCTTGCCATAGGAATGCGCGACGTTGTGCACGGTGTACTTGAGGATCTGGTTCCAGTCGGCGCGTTTGACCAGGCTGGAGAACAGGGTGCCGATCTCGCACTGGCCGGGGGCCGCGACCTCGTGGTGATGCACTTCAACCGGCACGCCCTGCTCTTCCAGCGCAAGGCACATCGCCGAGCGGATGTCCTGCAGGGAATCGACCGGTGGTACCGGGAAATAGCCGCCCTTGACCGGCGGGCGATGGCCCATGTTGCCGCCGTCGT
>Ga0194133_10004601_pt1 | contig 18316 bp, 10 predicted proteins | sample TA2KigOf40mmetaG_FD_155448 | JGI IMG/M metagenome (GOLD analysis project Ga0194133, IMG submission 155448) | Freshwater microbial communities from Lake Tanganyika, Tanzania - TA2015055 Kigoma Offshore 40m | ecosystem: Environmental > Aquatic > Freshwater > Lake | place: Tanzania: Lake... | reverse complement strand
TGGATGTGAGCAAATCAGACAGTGGATCTTATTACATCACAGCAGAAAATAACTTAGGTTGTGACTCTGCCAATATTTGTGTTTGTGTGAGTGACAAGCCAGATCCACCTAGTAACCTTCAAACAAGTCAGATTGGAACAGACTCTCTTGTGTTGGAATGGAAACATCCTCAGTGGGATGGAGGATCAGCAATCACAAATTATATTGTAGAAAAGCTTGAGGTTCCAATGACAACATGGACTCGGGTAGGAAACACCAGATTCAATTTAACTCCCATCACTGGCTTGACACCTGGTTAGTAAACTTGTTTCATATAAACTAAAATAATAATTCATTCATCATGCTGTCTTCTTCCAGGAAATGAATACAGATTCAGAGTGTTTGCTGAAAATGTTTTTGGAAAAAGTTTACCAAGTGAAGAATCTTTGCAATGTTGTACAAAGGGTCTCTTGAAAAAGAAGCTCAACAAACATACTTATGAAAGTGAGAATTTTTTTTTGATAATTGCCAGTGATTGTTTCATGATTTTTTGATGCAATTGTTTGCAGTTGACCCAATCACTGGAAAGAAAATCCGAGGCCAAAAGTGTGAAGTAAAGAACTATGACCAATATGTTTTTGACATCTATTCTAAGTTTGTGCCACAACCTGTTGATATAAAGACACAGCAAAGCGTCTATGACCTTTATGAGATCATGGTAAATGTTTAAAAGTTTTATAATTTACAAGCTGAGAACCAGGCTTTGCCTGGACTAAGACATGTTAAAACTCTCCTCAACTCACACAACCCTAAAATCTCAAATTCCTAAAACAGTAAAATCTATCATTTACCATATATTACCTACACAAAATACCTTGGGATCTATATTAACTCTTTTTGAATATCTCGCATAACTGAAATATTTTATTATCAAAATAATCTAGTCTCTTATTGACCTGAAATTTGACAATTAATTTAACCTGAGATACATTTTTGAGCTTAGACTACTATTTTGACTTGCGATACAGTTATTAAAATATTGACCTTTTTTGCAGTTGTACAGTACACATCATTTAATATGTAAAATGACGTGGACATGCCAGGATACTTGTAACATCTAAAAATTGTAATTGATACTGTTTTTGAGATAATGAGTCCGAAATAAAGGCTTTGAATTGAAATGAATCGACCCCTTAGTGCTTAGTACCCACTACACCTTGATCCAAATCCTTGTAAAAGCAGCTCACCGCTTCTCCCTGCAAGACCTCTTCCCTAATAAACCCCTAAAAGTTCTTCTCACTCTTCTCCCCAAACTCCCCCACATTCTTACTGCCCTCATCTCCTCACATCATATTTAATGCAAACTTTACAATAAAACTGATTTCAAGTATACAGTATATCTAAAAACTAGAAATTTAAGAGCGGCTAATCCCTTTACCCACCCCCTTCATTGCCCCCTTCCTAGGCATGGTCCCCAGAACTTACAGATTGTGGGTTATATGTGTATCAAGTCTAGTGATAGATGAGCCTGGGTCAAAAAATTTTGACACGGGTTGGGTCAATATTTTGTTGCTCGGATCAGGTCAGCCATCTTTGGTTTGGTAATGGGTTTATAAGATTTTCCCTGAAAATCTCAAATTTTCTATTTTTTCCCTTCGGGTCGAAAAAAATCTTTTCAGGTTGGGTCAAAAAGTACCCGGATCAAAGAAGCTAGGTCGGCCTCTTATTTACTGCGGGTCAAAAGTATGCTTGGGTCAGTTTGAGTCGGGTCAGGGCCATCTCTATTACTCAAATAAACAGTTAGTTTCTCATTGGTTTTGTTACTTGAAGTTTGACCCTCATACGTTGGTTTCTGAACAAGTTATCTTTCATCCCCACATCATTAAATACTTAAGAATAATAACCTGTAAACAATTGGCATCTAAGGTAAAGCCATCTTTCCTGCCTTCAAATTGATTTTCTCCCATTTTGTTTAAAAGAGCATCTGTTCCATCATTAACAATCACAATAGGTATTGATTCATTTTTGTTTAGATTAAATCAACACCTGAAATTTAATCAAGAAAAATTTTAAACATGATTTCCCGCCCACCTAGCCCAATTTCCTCATAAATGAGTAGAGAGACACATGATCCATGCACCCAGGGCTGAGAGCAGGACATGAGATGACCAGGCAAGCACGATTGAGCGCACACCCTCAATCACACCTGATTCGCCTCTTTCTATTAAGTTGAATAAAGTGTAATGAGAAAGCTCATCATCCATGGTCACAGCAATTCTATGACTCTTCAAGGGTGTGGAAAGGTCAGATCCTGTGGTTCATGATGATACACTTTTTTACTTTTCAGGAGGAAATTGGCAATGGAGGTTTTGGTGTTGTTCACCGATGCAAAGAAATCAAAACTGGAAATGTTTATGCTGCTAAATTCATCCCAATTAGAAATATTGATGACAAAACAATCATTCGGAAAGAGATTGACATTATGAACCACCTTCATCACAATAAGCTTATCAACCTTCATGATGCATTTGAAGATGAAGATGAAATGGTGCTGATCTTTGAGTTGTAAGACATTTTGACTTTTGTTTTACTTTTACTATCAATTATGAGTCTTTGATTGTGAAATTTTCAGCCTGTCAGGTGGAGAACTGTTTGAAAAAATAACAGAGGAAGGATATAAAATGTCAGAAGCTGAAGTTATCAACTATATGAGACAAGTCTGTGAGGGTGTGAAGCACATGCATGAAAATAATATTGTACATTTAGGTGACACTCGAAGTTTGACAGTTCTATGTAAAGCTTTTATTAAAAAAAATAATAATAATTTTTAGACTTAAAACCAGAAAATGTCATGTGCCAAACTTCAAAAAGCACAAATCTGAAGATCATTGACTTTGGATTTGCAGTCAAACTGGATCCAAGTGAGAAAGTACAAATTTCAAATGGTACACCTGAGTTTGTTGCCCCTGAAATTGCTGAGGGTGAAGCAATAGGATTCTACACTGACATGTGGGCTGTTGGAGTCTTGGCTTATGTTCTTTTATCAGGGTTGTCTCCATTTGCAGGGGAGAATGATGAAGATACCCTTGAAAAAGTAAAGGTAATAAAGATAGAAATGAATTGGACAAGATTTGGCCATAAAAACTGATTCTTTTAGGCTTGCAATTGGGATTTTGATGATGACGGATTTGCAAATGTTAGTGAAGAAGGAAAAGATTTCATAAAGAAGCTTTTGATGAAGCCAAAAGAAAAAAGAATGACTGTTCATGAGTGTTTACAACATCCTTGGTTAACAGGCGACCATTCACACAAAAAATTGGAAATTGAGCGCCACAGGTGAAGCAGATTTTAAACTGTTGGGGTCCAGGTCTTGCCCTGAATAAAATGAGCTTAAGGGGCTTGGGGGCTAAAACCAGACATTTATTGACTTTGAGGCAAGGTCAGAGCAAATTCAGAGTAAGTTTGTAATCATAAAAATATGTAGTGTGCAATTCACCTTTTTAAGGGTCCTGCCTTAAGGACTATACATGTACATTTTTTCTGAAGGTATCCACAAATTCTGTGACTGTTGGCCTTTTTTTCACGCAACCTCCACAGTTTTTTATGTAAGAATTAACATTTTCACAAAACATCTACAGATTTTTTTGTCGCGCCTATGTTAAATCAAAACAAATTCGGAGAAAATCAACTAATCAGGGAGCAGCGCTTCAAAATCAAAGCAAATTGTCAAGTCGCACCACTAAAAATCAAAACAAATGTGCACACTCTTCTTGGAAAAAATCTGTTAATTCTTACAAAAAAAACTGCCGAGATGCATGAAAAAAAATTTCAACAGTCACAGAATCTGGGAATACCTCTAGAAAAAACCGTACATGCAGTTAGATATATAACTAGGTATGTCTGTGGACACTGCAGGTTATATATTACCATGATTGAGTGTCCCTTGTTGATTCTTTCTAATCCCTGGTTGAAAAATTGCATACGTGGTCAAGGATTTAACCGATAATCTTTGATCTTAGTTCTTGCAGTCAGTGACTTTGACCTCTAAGCCACGCCTGAGCAGTTCTTGAGTTATGGCAGAAAATTAGTGTTGAAACAGTTATTGTTTGGGGTGGCATTCTGAGAGTGAAAAGGTGAGCACAGGCGTTAAACCCAGAGACATGGAATATATAGACCGAGCACTTATTAAGTAAGAGGTGTAGGACAAATTTTAGCTGTTTTACAGAAGGTAAACAAACAAACAATACTACATAAGGGTGCACCCATGGGTGCACAAAAACAGTAGTGAGAAAAGCTGAAAATTTTTACACAATTCTTATGCTCTGGTGCTCGGTCTATGTATAAGATGTCTTTGGTTAAACCCTGTGGGTGCCTTTTAATCAAGAAAAGAATCGATACTGGATCGATTATTGATGGAATGTCAGACCCCTTAAAGGATTAGAACCAGGAAAGGGTAGTAATCAATACATCAAAAAGATGTTATCTCTGTTTCCGACTGGAGAGAACTGCCTATTTAGGGAGTTAAACTTTGGTAGCGTTGAATCCAAGTGTGGGAAGGAATGATATCTTTGGAGGATAGCTTGAAATGTCTTTTAAGTGAAATGTCAATAAACTATTAACATTTTATTGAATGTTTTTCAGATTCCACAAATTGCGTGAACAAATCAGACAGAAGTATTCTAATTGGAGTGAGTTTCTGTTACCACTGGGGCGGTTATCTGAGTTCAGCTCACTCAAAAAGTTAGAGGTTTGAAACTTGATTCTAAGGGTTACCCTTTTTTCAGTGGTGTAAAATGGTGCTAATTTCTCTCTTTCAGAGAGAAAAGTATTTGATAAAGGATGTTAATGTTGACCGAAGATGTGTGGCTCCCAGATTAGTTGTAAAACCACAATCCACCTTAGCAGCTGAGGGTCAAAGTGCAAAGTTCAGCTCTAGAATTATTTCTCCAACACCTTGCACTGTGTCCTGGTAATTGAAGAACAGTAGACTTTTGAAAAGAGTTTATTAAATCAAAAAATGTTCTATCTAGGCATCAGAATAATACTGAGTTAAGGCAAAGTGTAAGATACATGAAGAGATCTGTTGGGGATGACTTCACATTCATTATTAACAGTGTCAAAACCTCAGACAGAGGAGAGTTTGTAATGAGGTAAGGAGTCATAAATATTCTAGATCCAAACTTATTCAACTTTTTCACATTTAAGAAACAACAATGGTACAGATGGCTGGGTAGATGAAATTTAGGTGCTATGAATATTGTCCAAATTGCGATTCATTGAATCAACTTTTGACTGAATCATGATTTCTCAAGTCACTGTTTGCCGAACTCCAAATGTATCTGAATTTGTAAAACATATTTTTTACCAATATCGGGATTCATCAAAATCAGTTTGGTTAGGCCAAGATGATAAGTCCTAACCTAAATTTCTGGGCCACAGCCTTTGGGGCCCACACAAGGTTATGCATGGATGATGATAAGCTCCCGCAGGGCTATATCCGGTAGTTGGTGTCTTGATTTCATCTGGGCCAAACCTTGCGGGACTTAACATGTGGGCCTTACCAAGCTAATTTTGATGAATCCGGATTTCGATAAAAAATGTCATTTGCCAAATTGCCAAACAATAGTCAATTTACATCATAAATTTGGTCAAAGGTTAATTTGACGAATTGTGATTTGGCCAGTCTTCAAAGCACCAAATTTTAGGGTTCCATTACTGTCACATTTTTAGTTGTTAAGAATATTCAATCACAGCAGTACATTTAATTTCATGTTTCAATAATTATCCGTTATACTAAGTACCAAAAACTCTCTGCAACTAAATTTCTGTCTTTCCAGTTACCCTAAGAATGTCTTTTCATGCATACTCTATATTTATCATAACTCTGCTTTGGGCATGTTATATATGAATTGTGAATTTCAAAATTTTTCACAGCTTCAAATACTTCATTTTACAGAGCAGAAAACAATTATGGAATCACTGAAGAAGTTGTTTTTCTTGATGTCCAGCAAATTCCTGTTGAAACTCTTTCAAAGCAAAGTTTAGATTCTGCCTCATTGAGAAAGCGAGAGTCCAAGTCATACAAAATGTACAAGCAGGAAAGGAACTCTGCTCCAATGTTCACATTCCATCTCAGGCCTAGGGTAATTCAAGAGGGTCAAACCTGCAAGCTTTTGGCATGTTGCTCTGGACAACCTCACCCTCAGGTTTCATTAATTTAATAAGTTTGTAAAAACATTAGTTTACCAACTTTTTTGGCCAGATAAAATGGCTAAAGGGTGGAAAAGAACTTGATGCATCAAAGTATCCCATAACCCACACAGATGGGATCATCACCCTGGAAATCATAAACTCACAGTCTAGTGATTCTGGAAAATATAAGTGCATGGCAATCAATGAATTAGGCTCAGACACATCAGAATGTGTCATCATTGTTGAAGGTAATATGAATTTTATAACGAAACGAGTATATTCCTGGAGATGACACCCGTATTAGAGTATTTTTGCTGGTGTGAAAAGACACCATTTATAACAGTGAGTATAAAAGTATTAATATTATTTTATTATTAAAAATTGGTGAGAAAGTATATGAAAATTGCCTTAAGTTTCCCATTTTTGTGTGCATTCCTAAGAAGTAAAAAGTACACAAATATACAGTCTTATTTTTTGTCGAGAGGCCACAACTTCAAGCAATAAGCAACAAGTCAATGACCTTGTGATCACCCTAAATCTTTTTGTTGATCGACAACTTTAATCTGGTATTACCCTTTAATAGTCCCGATTATTATTCCCTTTGGAAACTAGTGACATTCCTTTCCCCCCAACGGTAGATATTGACACAAGCTTGACCGCCAATTCTAACTGCCTGAATTTCTGCACCACCAAAATCACTGATCTGTGTTTAATGTATATTTTAACTTTAAGGTATTAACATGTCTGAAGACCAAAAGAATCTCACTCAGTCATTTCTCTATTCAGGTAAATAAAGCAAACTTTACTTCACTGAATATTTCATTTTATGGGGTACATACTACATGCAGCTGTCTGTGCTAAGGTTTACAGGCCTTATGGTAAACACATTGATCCAAACAATGACCATGTTTCGAACAATTTTTTTTATTAAAAAAGGACATTTCAAAATCGTTAAATAAATTGGAACATATACACAAAAAAATATTATTTTATGAAGTAAATATGTTTTTTCATGTCACGATTGCATTTTTTACGTGTGTCCCAAAATATTTAATAAATTGCACAATTTTTGTCAAATTCGTATCTTACTTTTCCGGCCGGGATAGAATACATTTTATTAACCTATCATGGAGCTTTGACTCTGTCAATTTCCATGAATGGTCATCAATAGCTTGGAAAATCCCAATTTACAAAGGAAAAGCATTTTTTTAGATAAAAGATTCATTAATCAATCTCAACGTGTTGTTAATGCATCATCATCTTCAGTGAGAATTTCAGAACCAAGCCTAGAGGTAATGTTGAAGAAAAGATCATAGTTGAACAGAAGCGGATTTTCATTAAGAATTATATTTTATCAAGAACAATTTAGTTTTTGATGATGAAAGCTCAAATACTGTCAGTGATGGAAAGAGAAAATTGAAATCTTATAGAAGATCAGGTAAAGAAAGATTTTATTTTTCAAATCATCAATGCTGAAGACTTTCAGTCAAAAATTGATGGCCATAGTCATATTTTCCTTTGAACTCTTTGGCTCACTCTTTTTTCTTACAATGGTCATTGTCCAGGTCACTTAAGAAATAGAGACAAATGTAACGCAGTTGGTGCTACGAGGTTTTTATGAAAGAGTTTTTCCTGAAAATGGTAAACCGATGTTTTCGAGAAAATATTTTCCTGAATGCACTTTTCCTGAAAAAAATCATCTTAGTTAGGCCCAGATGATAAGTCCCCTTGGATTAGGCCCGGGTGATAATGCCTTGCAGATTTAGGCCCGGATGATAAGTCTGACAGGATTATTTTATTGCTAACCTAACCTTTTGGACTAACACTGCAGGACTCATCATCCAAGCCTAATACTGTGGGGCTTAAATCCAGGCATGGGAAACAATGTGTTCCGTAAAAGTGCATTTGGGATAAACTCGTTTGGGAAAGACTCGTTGCACCATGCAGATTAAGAAATTTTAGTGAAAGAAACTTGAGTCACTGCATATAGGTTCAACATGTTTACAACACAAACCTAACTTTTTTAAAAAGCTTTACTTCAATATTTTTGAATGATTTAGACTCAACAGGCCGCAATCGGTCCCGTAGTGCCACCAAAGAGCTTGCCTTACCTCTTGATGATTCATTTATGTGTCCTCCTTCATTTTTGACTGGCCTTAAACCTGAAATGGTTGTAAGGGATGGATCAAGTTTAGAACTTGAAGTATCTGTCAAAGGAGATCCAGACCCACAAGTACTATTTTCAATTCAAAAATTTCTCTTTTTGGTGATTGCAATAAGAATTTTTTCTTAAGGTCATTTGGACCAAAAATGGGAAAGAATTGAATTCAAATGACATAGTAGAAGTGAAGTATAAAAATGGATCTGCTTCACTGGTCATTAGTGAAATCTACCCTGAAGATGCAGGGTGTTATACATGCAAAGCCACAAACCCAAAGGGTTGTGTTTCCACTTCTTCAAATATAAAAATCATTCCATCACAACAGATCAATGGATCTGTTCTTCATGCAACCAAGTCACCACCTAGGATCTACAACCATGTCAAATCTTTGGTGGTGAATGACGGTGACCCTGTCATGTTAAAATGCACTGTTGCTTGTGAATCACCCTTCCAAGTGATGTGGCTTCACAATGAAAGGGAGATCAAGTCTGGCAAAGATTTTAAATACATCAATCTTGGTGGCAATAGCTATGGACTTGAAATTCCTGAGATTTTCCCAGAAGATGCAGGCACTTACACTTGTGAAGCTTATAATGATGCTGGAGAGTGTTTTTCAACATGCACACTTTCAGTATCTCAAAGTTATTCAGGTATGAAGTAACTGACCCCAATCACTCATATCCTTTTGTTTCATTCTAATGAGTAAAAGACTCCAATGGGATTATGGTAAATCGAGGTGAGGAGATTGGACTGATGAGATTCTAAGTGTTTATTTGAAGAAGAGGAGGGTTTCAATACATGTAATGCGGATCCAGTCAGACTTATTTTTGGAAACAGAAAGGAGTGTGTGTGCCTAGTATAAGAAGGGAATAGGAAGCGAGATCATTATAGGATAATATCTGAAAAAAGTTGTCAATCATTGAAAGGCTTTGGTTGTCAAAAGGTCATCAAGAAAGCAAATAAGTGATTGTAAAAAGTTGTTGCAAGGCATGAAAATCCCAGATTACATATTTGTCTGAGTGTCATGAATTTCTCTCTGAAATAAAAAGCATGTTTATCTTATTTGATTTTTTTCATTACTAAAAATCCAAATAATCTCCTCAATCTCAAGGCTACTTGTTAATATTTATGAACAATAGAAAATTGCAGATTAACATAAGGATCAATAGAGCCATTTAGTTAAAAGCAACCGTTTTTGTAAATGTCAAGATCATTAATTGCTTAAGGTAAATCTAGAATAATTAGCTTACATCTTTTCCTTGTAAGCCTTATTTTTTTGGCCTTAAGGCAAAGTGTAGTGATCAAGAGTACAAAGAAGAAACAAAGTCTGCATGATTTTAAATTAAAGTACTTTGGGGCATTTTTATTATTACTATTTTTCAGTATAAGAGCGGCTAAGCCCCCCTTCCATGCCCACCTCCGAGCGCTCCTCCATCCACGCCCTCGCATTATGAACAGACGTTTGGGTTTTAAATATATCAATTATTCTAAACTCAATAGAGACTCATATATGAAAAAATTACTGAGAAATTTATCAACTTTACAAGAGTATTTGATAACTATACAAGTAGGTTTTTGAGTGGCAAGTTGCCCCTCACCTCAGCAATTTTTACGGTTCTTTATCACCACGTCCCTCCCTGCCTGCGTGATGGGATAGACATTAGGGTTTTATATTTATTAATTCTTCTTAGTGCATTGTGCTGGTGGTGTGTAAACAATACCCTTACTTATTTGTCTGAGGACTAGTCAAGCAGGTCGTACACAACAGGTGGAAAAGCCAGGCTTTTTACTTGAATACATTGCCCTCTTCTTTAATACAGTTCTACACCACTTGGGAAAAACCCAGACCTGCATGACAGTATAAACTAGACTAATTAAGGGCAAAGAGGGATGACTTCAGAGGCACGCATAAGGAATCTCTTGTCAGATTAACTCCAAAACCAGTCAAACTTTAGCTTCCTCGTGATCGTACCAACCCTATTGGCAAGACTTTGTCGACCAATTCCTGTTCTGCTGGTGTCAAGAATATCAGCTGTTGTGGCCTTCAGAATTTGTCTTTAAGTTAAAAACAAAACTGAATATAATAATAATCCGGTACAGTATAGACCCCACTGATGAGTTACTCGAGGTAATCATCTTTGCAAGAGTCCCTGCAGATTACTATTACCCTGATTGAGGGTGCCTTGTTGACTTTTTTTGCAATGCAGGGTTGAAAAATAGCTAGCATGGGTGGCCGGAGATTGAACCCTAGAGACCAGATAGGGTGAAAAGGTCACAGAAATCAATTTTGGGTTCATGTATAGGTTTACCAACAGCTGATCCCACCTAAGCTGCAAGGATTCAGCTGTTGGTAAACCCAATTTGTTGAGGCTTTGAAGGGTGAAAAAGTGACTTTGAAATTTGGGACTTCAAACACTGCTTATTTTTTTAGGTGTGGACTCAATGGAACCAGCTTTCAAAACATATCCCCAGTCTTTAAGTATTGAAAAAGGAGCTACAGCAAAATTTTCTGCAATTATTGATGGCAAAGTAGAAAATATTTTTTGGATGAAGGATGGAAAGGAGCTTTTTGACAAGGTAAATCAATTAAAGTACTCCTACAGTAAAATGAATTTGTAATGTTTTGTTTTACATTTTAAATTGATGTTAAATTTTCTACAAAATATTTTATCGATTAGCTCAATAACTTTTCCAATGATATTTTGATCAATAGACCCATATATTATTGTTTGTCTCTTATGGATGAGGGAGAACTGCTGCCACAAGTATGGTAAATTGAAGTGAGGAGACCAAACGTCAAGATATAAAACTGTTTATTTAACGAAGAGCAAGGTTTATATACATTCCACTGGGATTCCTAAATTTGGTGGTCTGGAAGTTCTGGCGGTCAGAGTTGACAGTCAAACTTTGTATTAAGATTTGCGGTTAGATTGAAAGGAATGTTGCTAGAATCAGAAGGAAATAGAAAGTGGTATTTTTTAAAAGTTAATGCCAGATTAAAGTTGATGATTAACAAAAGAGTGTGACGATCTGAAGATTATTAGGGAAGTCATTGCGTTGATTGATTAAATATTTTAAAGAAAACACAACTTTAGCTAAGAATAAAGCAAAATCATTTTACTGTGTGCCAAAACTACTTTACTTAGAACTTTTGGAACATATGAGGTCATTATAGCTCATTGCTATGACAACTGGCTGTGGACTGAGAGACTGTGGTTCAATCCCCGGTCAGGGCAAATCTTTGACCCCAGGATTTGCCTTAAAATACTAATCTAATAAGTGATGGTTACCACAGTCAGGATTGATGGTTGTGCAGATGACAATAAAAAAACCTGATTTAATCATTAAACACGCAAAATAGTTAGAAACAGAAAAAACCATTCCCAAAATTTAACCAGGGATAGTTCAGGTGACTGACTGCAAGACACATTAACAGTGTAGGGAATTGTTGTAAAATCTAATACTTCGGTATTAGAAGAATCAGTTCCTCAACCAACTAAAAGCTGCCAATCAAAAATAATCACATCACACATTTTTCAGATTGACAAAGTAAAGGCATCATCCTCAATTGATAAAAACTTCACATTGGAAATCTTTACCTCAACTTTGGCAGATTCTGGTCAATATTCTCTGATTGTTTCAAACTCAAAAGGCAAAAGCAAAGCAGCCTTTTCTTTGAATGTTCATTGAATCTTCTCTAACTTTTTTTGTAAAAACTTTTATAATTTTGCAAAGTTCAAAGGCTCTGTATTCATCCAAATTGAATGCCTTAAACGATGTTTTTCCAAAATATGATGGATCAAATCTGACTCAAACTGTAGTATCAAAACTGTTCAGTACTTGGTACAACTTTATGCACCCAGTGCACACTTCTTGTGTTCTGAAGGTTGTGCTGACTACAGAACATCACTATGAAAATTATATAACTAACATGTAATTCATGTATCTAATTATTTAATGAATTAATTTGTCATAAATGAAGTATTACTGACATACATAAAACAGCTAATAAATATTCATGCTATTAAAGAAGAATCATTTATTGCCCAGTCAATGAAGGGACTTGATTTTATCATCCTTGAATGCAAGGATATTCTTTTTACAGGACAAATTTGCTTTTTAATGATGCCTCAAAGGGGCATTGAGGCTTGGCAATGAGTGGTCAGGACATCAGGCTGGGAATCAGAGGATTGGGGGATTGAATCCCAGCACCTCCAGGCAAATTTTGACCCCGGGTCATCTCAACACCATTCCCAGCCTACGCGTGTCTTTTATAGAAATATTCACAAGGCGTACTTTAAAAGAATTAAAAAAAAATTGGACTAAACAATACACTCTGGTGCGTCAACCCCTAAATAAGAAAGTGCTTGGGATCTCTGTGGCCTAGTGGTCCAAATATCTGACTATAGGGATCTCAGGGTCATGGGATCAAACAGTTGTGACAACAAAATCCACAAGTAAAAGACCTCAAAAGCAGCTCAAATCTTTTATCATGAATAATTTTGCTAAACACTCAAATTACCAAAAAAGATAAAAAAATTCATCAAATTATCTTCTTAATATACATGTTCTGAAATCTTGATTAAAATGTTTTTGCTGTCGTTGTTTGCTTTGTGAGTATTGAAAAATTTAAACTCAATTTTTGTATCTTTTGAATGTTCCAACCAGATCTGCAGGACTTTCTTCTTGAATCTTCTTTTTTCCACAAATGTCAGATAATTTGTCAATTGTTTTGGTCCACAATTTTTCTGTGTAAATCATCAGCATGAACAAAACACCCACCAGAAAAGCTACCCCAATCACCATGCCAAGTTCTTGAACTGCAACAATAGATTGAAGGGCAAGCCTTGCACGATTTTGGCTTCCAAGTGAGAATAATCCTCCATTTCCACCAGGACCATCTTCTCCCAAGAGAGAGGGATCAAGTCCATCCGAAGCATCATCTCCACCACCTTCATCGCCCATATCACCCATTACTTCTATATGATGACAAAAAAATCATTAAGCTCTTTATATTTTCACTTGTCAACCCACATGAGTGAGGGTATGGTTAACCTCACACAAAGAGGTTTTTGCTCCGACGGGATGGGCTAAACTGAAAATATAGGTACAATGTCTAGATGTATATGTAATGTATAGATATGTCGTTTCGCCATATGCCGATTTGCCATATGAGCCAGTTCGCCATATGCCGATTTGCCATAGTCAATTTGCCATACGACGAGCGCGTGCTCGTACGCACTCGCGCTTGTCGTAACGCGCGCGCACGCTAAAATTGCTAGCCTAACCTAACCCTGTGGGGCTAACAGGACCAAACCGCGCTCGTGTATGACAAGCGCGCGTACGATGAGCGCACGTATGGCGAATCAGCGCATATGGCGAACTGTCAATGGCAAATCGTCTGTGGCAAATCGACATATGGCAAAACGACGTATTCCCCAAATATATTGTTCCCAACTTAAAATTATAGTCTGTGCTGGATTTGTTGTTCACAGCTCAGGAGTCTATTGCTGGAGTTACTGTATACAGCTCAGAGTCTGTGCTGGAGTATTACTGCTCACTGCTCAGCTCACAAAAGTAGATGTTATCAACCATGTCTATTTCTTTGGAAAGGTGAGTCCTCAGCACTTACTATCCAGTTGAACCCCTTCCAAGAAAAATACCCCAATTTTTCTCTCAGAAGACCCATACAGTGCTATCCTCTCAAGTGTGGAAGAGGGACTCTAATTATGACCATTGGCAAATAAAAGACTCCCAAAAAATTAACAGTGGCAAGTCATCTATGGAAAAAAGGTACCAATGAATTTGTCGGTGACTTATCGGAAAAATGGGAAAACAATTTATTACTCTGCCAATAGTTGACCAAAAAGTCTGAAACTTTGGGAAAAAATAATTCAGTCCAGTGCCTATATATTATCTTTTATACAATTTACTCTGAAATAAATATAATGTATACAGTAAAGTGTCGATCTGAAAAAATTGGACATAAGAAGGGTACCACAGATAAGAATATCTTTTTTCTCGTGAGTGAAAATATTAAAATAAGGTAAAATATAAACTTACATGCTAAAACTTATATCTAGAGCATAATTATCCTGCACTATTCTTATGTGTAAGAATCGAGGAGAATACGTGTTTTATATGTTTAGATATGCCAGCCTAATGATCAATATTTGAAGCAGAAGCTCAGTGATCAATTGCGTTTGGGAATCCTACCTGGATACTAGGTTACGTGAAAATGAAATAAGTTAATACCACCCTATACGGGCTATCTGCATACATTTTAGGGAGTTCAGACACTAAGAAAGTATGTCACAGATTTATTTAACTTTAGCTTTCTAATTGTTATGAACTTTATAAGCACATCCAAAAAATTGAATCTTTGACTTTTGAACAATCTATTAATTTTTGCCAATATAACCTTTAAGATAATCTTAACTTCAATCAAAAATGTTCTCACCTTTTGAAGCTCAAATCTGTTAAAAAGAAAACATTTTTTCATTTTAACACTGGGCAAAACTCATATTCAAACTAAGAAAACTTTGAAAGGGTAATAAAAATATCATCTTTCTCTCTGAACAGAAATTCTCTAAGCTTTTTCAAACAGATGAGGATTTTTTTAGGGGAACAAATGACTTTGTGTTATTGTCCTTGTAAAATTAGAACTTGCAAGATATAATGTGGTCACAGTATAAAACATAGTTTCAAAAATTGAAGACAACTAGAAAAGTGAGCTTTGATACTTAAGAAAATGCTTTTGTTTTCCCTTATTGAACTTGCCCCAAAAAAGTTGTTTAGGCTTTTCTTTTTGAGTCTGGCATATGATATTTTTCAGAGGCATCAATAGAAATAATCTTGAAAGTTAATCATAATAAAGTTAAAAATATTGTAACTTTCTGATAATCAAAACATTTTGTTGATTATGAAAATTTGGAATTTCATTTTTCCCATATATGTTTCTGGAAAAGCTTCAATAGAAAAACAAAGTAGTACAAGTTTAAAACCTTCAGAACTAACATGGCAAACAGATTTGAAGGGGGAGGAGGACTGGCCAATGGCCAGCTAATCTCTATAAACATAGGCTATCACTTAGAAGGTATGCAAACGTACCCTATGGATATCGCTGACTTGGTAAAATCACACATGCCTCTCATGGTGGTACAAAATGCTAAAATGAAATGAAATTTAAGCACTAAACTTTAATCTAGGGCCTAAATATCAAACACAATCATATTGGTAAGAATGTGTTAGGCTCGCAATCCCATTTATTGTCACGGGAAGCAAGAGCTCAATGATCAATGGTCCTTGAGAATGGCATGTGGATAGATACGTTGCGTGATAAAATAATGAAAAGTTAAAACTTTTCAAATGGAGCAAAGATTAAAAGAAAAGTGGACTTTCTTATGGAGCTCTGACCAATCAGAGCAAATGGATTAAAGATGTGCCTTATGGGCCCAATCCAGGACTGGTTTAGGCAGCAGGGCCTGCATATGGTCTGCAGGACAGCAGGCCCAGCGACCTAGAATTGTAAACAAATCTAGGTCATTACAGATCGAATTTTCCAAGGGAAAAGTTCTAGGTTTTTTGTAAGAGCTTCCAAGAGTATTTTCTAGAGGGGGGGCCACCCACCCACCCAGTTTTGGTACAAAAAAGGCATGGTTAAAAAATGCTTTATTTTTAAAACGCAAAATTAACAAAGTTAGTTAAGTATCTGAATCAGGTGCAGAATCTGTTTCAACCTCAGAAGAGGAAGCCATGATGTCCAAGGGAAGGTTTTCTAACTCAGGTTTTAGACGAGCTTCACGCAAAGCAAGGTCAAACACTTTCTACGCAAAGCTCTAAAAGGTGTTCATGCTCAGGAGGCATATCGGATTGGATTAAATAAGGAATAATTAAGGTTATGGCATCATAACCCAGCAGGAAGCACTGAATTCCAAGGAGATGGGTCAAACGGCTGAACAAGTACAGATACCAGAATTTTAAAAGATAATGTGAAACTATGATAGGTTAGATTACCACAGTCAGTTGAAGACTTAGAATCAAAAGGCGCCAATTCAAGGGCGTCCTTTCCAAGAAGGAGGGAAATAAATGGAAATGGAGCAGAGTTACCTGATTCAGTACAAGGGATTGATTCAACAGAGTCATTGTTGTTGGCAATTGAGAGAATTGATAGTCAATCGATGACCCACTCAACCTGGCTGAGAGGGAGACGCACATCTTTATCCCTGAGATAGAAAAGCTAGAGTGCAATAAGAAAGTTCTGAGATCCTTAAGGGCTACCTCTCTATATATAAGGAAGTTCATCTGTCTGTTTTCCACTTGTTGCCTGTCGTTTATCCTTTGTTCGTGTGTAATGCTTATTAATTACTTTTATGATCTCAAACTTAGAGAATGTTACAAACAAACACTGACCTTGATTTGAACAAACAAATAAAAAACCAGCAAAAATTAAAGAACTGGTCAATGGCCAGCAAGTTGGCTGAAGGCTAACTTGTATAACAGGGCATGATCTGGTTTTGGTCTTTTGATTGATCTTCTGTGTCTAATCCTGCTAGAACCGTCCAACTCAATATCTCTCCAAGTCTTTTATGTGGAACAGAGGATTAGTGTTAGGAATTGACCAAGTGAAAGTCAGTAATAATAACATATTGATTAAGCTTTAGGCATAATCCAATTTTGCATGCACTTACAAACAAAAAGGGAACAATTAGGGAAAATGAAAGGTCAAAGCATCATTTTAAATTGTTTATTAGAGAAGCCAAGTAGATCTAAAGATCTGAGGCCCTTGGTTATTCTAACACCTGAGTTTCTTTCAAAGCAAAAAACAACAACTAAAGTTTTTGAGAAAATTCTATTTCAGATTCTTCAATTCAAAAGACCAGTATTATGAAATTACTTTTGTCAATTAAAGCAAGTTCTTACAGAATGAATTAGATTTTTTAGCTGGTTTTTGATTGGTCCAAAATTAACAACAGTGGTTGCTATTGAAGCAAATGATTTAGACACAACAAATATTATTGCCAGGAAATCTTCAGATAACAAATAAAAAGATATGTATAATCCAATAAAGAATAAAGACAGTAAAATGTTTGTCACAAGTGACTTATAAGCTGCATTAATCTCAGCATACAATCTCTCATTTTCCATTTTTTGAAGCTCTTCTTCCTCTTGAGAGCTTAATTGAATAATGCTTGTTGTTTTGTTGGATTCAAATACATTGTCATTTACCATGGCTGAGCTTGCTGACACATGATTGATTCCAAGCTGCCCTTTTCCCCTCAGAACCAAAATGTAGAAAAAGCTGCTTCCAATGAGTAAAAGTACATAGCTGAAAATCAGTCCACCACCTGACAAACGCTTTTGATACTCAGGCAGTTCGGACAACCTTATTTTGGGCCATCCGAAATACATTCTCAAAGCAATATTTGGACATATTATCAGCAAGTAAATCATGCCAACAAAAGTTAAAGCAATCCAGCGGATGTATTTAGTCTCTGTGATCTTTGTGTGGAGCCATGATCCTTTGAGGATGTAAAGATACCTAGAAAATGAGAATCAATTTTTTATTTTTAGACCAGAATTTTGTACTATACCTTTTCATCACACTGAAATTATACTATGTTTTTTTAGGTAAATGCCCCTTATTTCTAACACATTCTAGACTTTTTACTTTCCATTAAAGAATGAGCTCCACTCTGTAACCATGGATTCATGATAAGTGTAAACAGGCCAATTTTTTTTTACCCTAGTCGGATAATTTTTGGTCCATGATCTTTCGCCTAATGCAAGTTCGGCAATACCAGTTTGCCAAATCAAGTTTGCCAATCATGCAAGTTTGCCTAATTAAGTTCCCCCTTCCTAACCTGCAGGGGATAAATGAGGGTGAGTCATGCTTTGGAGGGGGGTGGTTGGTTTAGGTTAGGTTAGCAATATATTTCCTTTTGGTTAAAAAAGGGAGTTGGTTGAATAAATGAGGGTGAAACA
>Ga0194133_10004600_pt1 | contig 18318 bp, 14 predicted proteins | sample TA2KigOf40mmetaG_FD_155448 | JGI IMG/M metagenome (GOLD analysis project Ga0194133, IMG submission 155448) | Freshwater microbial communities from Lake Tanganyika, Tanzania - TA2015055 Kigoma Offshore 40m | ecosystem: Environmental > Aquatic > Freshwater > Lake | place: Tanzania: Lake... | reverse complement strand
GGAAAAAAACTAACAACAATAACAAAGAAAATGTGAAATCACTATTATGCAGATTCAAATCCGACGCTGCTAAACAAGTTCAGATTACAAATCAAGAAACTGAAAGGTTTGTTTTTATCTTGCGAAAATATTACTCCCCAACTAAACTGAAAAAAATTCCTTTCTTTTCCTTAAACGTGAAAAGTAATTTTTTTATCTTTCTCTCTTCACCGTTTATTCCTGTTCTCTTCTCTATTTCTTTTTCTGTAGTAACTTCAGTGCACAATCTCTCGAATAGTTCAGGAACCACAAGAAGGGTGTGTCCATCTAGGGGTGTGTAACTTACCCTAGCACAAACTGGAGACCGTTTTCATACAGATAAAATTGTTTTCTTTTACATTCAATGGCTCAACTAAATTATTTACAATCGCTTTTGTACGAGTTTGAAGATAGTCATTCTATTTGGAGTTTTGATAAATATATATGATTTGGAAAGTATTTTAACTTGACAAACAACATAACGTTATGGGTAGGGTAAGACTAAAGGGGAGAATGGATGGAGGTAGGGGGAGGAAAATCTTGTCAAGGTGAGATACAAACTTAAGAAGCAAGTTTCAACTTTACCTCTCAATAAGAGTTTTGTTTCAATAATCGAGTCAAAACGGATGGCTGTTATGTGATCTCTGCTCAGTATTTTACAAGTAAATAAAGTTTTCACGAATTGTTCCACATCTGTGGAGGTCTGACTGTTATTTATCACCATTGTGACATATTTATTTTGAAGACATTTCCATTTCCACTTGAGTAGATATTCATCGAGGACTTTGACATCAAGCCATGTTTTTTCATCACTTAACACTTTGAAAGTTATCTATTTTAGTTTTTATGACTGCTGCAACTGATGTTTAATGCTTGTTATTAGCATCTTTCCACATCATTGTCTGATCTGGTTTCAAAAAGACTTTTTGCCCCACCCCTTTTTTGTCTCAAATATTTTTTAAAATTTTGATTTGTAGGAAGCCACACTTGTTTATTTTATAATTGATCAACCAGAATAGTTACAGTTTTTGGGTGAATAATTTAAAGCTAATTATTTGAGAGACGGTTTAGCTGTAAAACAGATGAACGGAAACACTACAAAAATGAGAGGGAGAAAATTGTGGATGAGTTACTTTTGATGATCAACAACTCTCCGACGTGAAGCTTTGAAAACCAAAAATCTAAAGGTCAAACAAAAGTATTAAGCTTGTTCACTGGTTTTTCAAAAAAAGAAAAACCCAAATCCATTTCATTTTTAGTGTAGGCTATTCCCTAGAAGTACTTCAGAAGAATGGTCAAAGAAGAGTTTTACACAAAAAACCGAATACAATTTTCTTTCTCTCTTACAACCGACCTGGTGAAAAATCTTGTCACACAAACTTGTTTGCTCACTGTTCCATCTTTGAAAAAGAAAGATTGAGGACAACTCTTGATTATCATTTCGATGTGAAACATGAGGTCATACAGTTTAAAATGATGATGAAAAATGTAAAGATTGCAATTACGTTTCCTTTTTTTCTTTGTGTGTGAGAGAGGGTAGGGTGTGTTTGTGTAAAGACATAAATATTTTCGTGACAGTTTAGTTTTAGTTTGTTACAAAAAAACATCAAATTCATTATGTATCCTTTTTTTGCCAATTAGCTAAAATAATTTTCAAGAAATCTTTAATGGCCAATATGAAACAGTGATCAAAGTGTTTAATAAAACTGATTCATTCTCCTTTCTTCATTGAATGTTAATTACTTTTTTATTATTGCTTAAAACTCTTTGGACGAATCAGTGTCAGGCAGATGACCTGCCACTGAATAACTCTTTATTATCACATCAACATTTGAGCCTCTCTCACTCCACCTCCACCTCTACGTTGGCTCACCCCCCTCATCCTGTTATCAACTTCACAGTGTCGATTACAACAACAGCGTCTTAAAACTGTTTTCCCCCACACCATGGATGGTGATGGTGGTGGTGGTGCAGTTGATCCATGATATACAACAAATGGAAGAATCAGAGATGGAAAAAAATCCTCCTCTTTGGGTGTGGGCCGACCACCCTCCCTCCTCCCCCTCTTTCGTCAAGGCAGGTGGCACGCCCCCTTGGCCCTTCACCCGCAGGGAGACCCAGCAGAGAGCGAGGGAGCGCGAAAGCAAACTTTGCCATGAATCGATTTAAGATTTTTACAGTGTTTGGCTACCCTAAACGGTGCGATCGCCAGGAATCGATGTTAAAAATAATTGCCGAAGGAATTCTTCCCCACCCTTTAACCCTAAAATCTGAAATGTCACGAAAAAAATCAGTAGCTTAGTTTTTCTAAAAAGGAATAAGGAAATAAATGAAGTAAAAATCAACACACGGGTTGGACAATACAAACTAAAAATCCTCGTTGGAATTATTTTCAAACCCTGTATAATAGCCCCAGCCCCACCCCTTGAACTCCTCCCACCTTCCCCCGGCTATGCGAAGTTTGAGTGTCAAATGAAATTCAGCTATACTTGATCATTATGTTTTAGCATTAGGTTCGATTTCTGACCTTGTGACAACCAGATTGTGAATGTTAGTTTTGACAAAAACTGAAATCGTGTCTCCGAAGTAAAAGATTTGAATTTTTTTAGGAACCGCCACACAGACTTCATTATTGAGACGCGCTCGCAGATGCTGTTCTAAATCCCCGAGGAACCATTTTCGCAAAGAAAAACATCATCTGTTTTATTTTATACTAGTTTTAAGATACAAAGGAACTTTTAATTCTACCCCAATAGAGCATTAGCAAAATTGAAACATGTTTCGTCAATACATACCAAAATGTAATTTTTTCTGAGAAGCTCAGTTTTCAAACTTGTTAAAGTAAAAGATTGTTGTATTACAAGCAAATGCAAAAACAATTTTCATTGGAATATCAAAGATACTCTTAGCCTTTTTATCCCCCTAAACCACAATTTTTCTCCATCCTTTTCTGGACAAACAGGTTTTAGTATAGGCTAATAGGGAGTCAGTGAAAAAGGAAGATGAAGAGAATGAAAATATCTTTGGAGATGGAAAAAAAGGTGTTAACCTAATTGTGAAAAAAAATTTAAATCGTAAACATCAATTGACAATTTCAAAAGGCTAAATGCGGTTGACAAACAACTTATATTCTTTTTCTTCATTCCAAGGCTGAAAGTGTTATTTTCCACTCAGTTGGTTTGATTTAAATGCGAGTTCATTTCTTGATGTCAGCCAGCATTTTCCACTGATTTCAGGCTTGCACACAGGACGGGATCAATCAAAGAATCACACAAATAACAGCCAGAGGGAGCTTTGTTTGAGCGTAATGAGTGTCTACAAAGGTGCAAACAACCTCAATAAAGTAGAATTTTTTCTCCAATATTGCTGAAAGTTGACTGTAACCAAATCAACCGATCTTTGTTTTTTAAAGTGACTTAAATTGACGCTAAGTAATATGTATACAAAGAAACCAAGCTTTCAATATTTTACTAGCTTATTTTTTTGACATCAGTTTTTGTTAATGTTAAATAATGCATGTTTAAGGAATACCTGGTGAAGATGAGGGGTAACTACAGCATTTTTTATGGACTACTTTCTGGTAAGTATTTCTTAGTCTTTGAAGAAAAATGAATTTTCATCTCTCCTTTTTCTACCAACTCCTCTATCCTTCCCTCCTTCTCTACCCTCCTCCACCCACTTTTTTCAGTTCGTCTCTTTCTAATTTGTAATTCTTTCCCAGAGTAGTCATAAAAAGGGACGATATTGGTGGTACTTCTGAGAAAAAAGTCTAAAACAAGAAAAAAATCCCCATTTTGTAAGTCTGTCCACTTTGATCTTTAAGTTTACCTAAAAGATACAAAATCAGCATGAACCTGTAAAAATAAGGCCAGATTTTGAATGGGCGTTGTTGAAATTGAGAATATTTAAGAACACTAAATTTACGTTATCCTTTTTTTTGAAACGATTGAGATGTGGTAAAATAGAAAATTGGGCTATTTGAAACAAGAGAAACAAACAAACAAGACAAAGTCGTACTTGTAAATTCGAAAATGCTTAAAGCTCCTTGACATTTTACTCTGCTCAACTTAATTCATTCCAGTTCTTTCGTTTTCCTTTTCCTCTATTCGGTGTTCCCACCTTCTCTTCTGTGGATTATCATACAAAACGAAGAGAAAACAAAGTGTTTGTTTGCTCGTGTTGAGGAAAACTGAAATAACTATTTTACAATTTGAATTTATTCCTTTAGGCATCACCCTTAAAAATGAACGAAAAAGTTACACACATATTTTCATGTCAAATAAAAAGAGTATTTAAATACATTTAGTTGGCCTGAAAATGTCAAATTTTTAGAGTTGAATCGATTGATGCTAAATGATAGGATCTGATTAATTTTTGCTCATCCACCTTTGTGTTCTATTTGCTGCTTAACATAAAAAGTTAAGAGGAATGTTTTATCTTCCAATCGAAAAACTAAACCGCAGATGGTTTACTTTAGATCAATAAGGAAACATCGTTAAAGGAAACATTTATGGACCAAAATGTTCTTTTAGAATAGTGCAAATCATATTTAAATTAATCAATTTTTCTTATATTTTTTTAAAGCTCAAATAAAATGAAAAAAGCTAAATTTAAAATTAAAAATTATGAATGATAACATAATGATGTAAACTCCTTTAAAATATTTCTCTATTTATGATTTTTATTACAGTTTCATAAATGTCTAAAACAGATCTACATTTTAATTTATTTTTCTTCATAAAAAAGCTTACATGGAACATATAAGAGCTGTGATCACTAAACCTCGATCTTGCTTAACCATTTTCCCATCATGGATAAAAAAAATGTACCAATTCATTTTGATGCAGGGTGAAGCCCTAATAAACGAGTTCGAAAAAATATATAAATATAATTTAATGTATAAGGTGATAAAGCATGTTTAAGTGAGAAATTATTTGATTGACTTTATTTTTTACCAAAATAATATAAATAGCATATTTTTCTCTCTTCAAAGTTTTTGTTATGATAATCAGTCAAAAAAGAAAAAATTCGACAGAAATTCAGAACCCTGGCTCTCTGAAAAGTTTTTTGTTCAAAACTTCACTAAAAATCTTTTTCTGTTTCTTCATGTAATATGTTTCAGACTGACACTACTGCTTTTTACATTTTGTGAAAAATAGCGGACACAGTAGCAATCTAAAATGCAGTACTTTTGTATCCCAGCAATAAATAAGCTTATAATGACTTATTTAAATATCAAAAATAGTCATTTAGCAAATTACAATCAATTAATTTGTTTTCACATCTGATTTTCAAAGAAGACTTCCAGCATTAAGACCTCCTTCTCTTCTTTTTTCTTGCATCCCATTAAAAAAAGATGTGGTTAAGCCTTTTTTATATTTCTTTCACCTCTGAACAGGCAAACAGGTAGTCGAATTAGCCTTTTGAAACATACTGCAAGATATAAATCTCATTTTTTCACATTTATTTGACGCTAAAATTATAATCTCAAATCTCTCTAAAATTTTCTCTCTTCTTCAGAGTGAAAATCCGGGGGTTTTGCAATTCTTTTCTCGCCAAAACTAGACTGCATTCTGTTAATCTCCTATGAAAAGCAATAGACAAAATTTACTTCATTCCTCTCAATTACTCCTCGGAAGATTTTCATTTGATCATAGTGAAGACAAGCGTTTCACACATTGAGAAGGAGAAATACACTTACTTCTCTGTGTCTCTTTTGCCCCACTCAAAAGAATGGATAAGAGGGGAGAGAGGCAGAGTAAGGGTAAGAGAGATAAAGAACAAAAAAGAAAATGAAATTATTTCATAAAAAGCAGAAAAATCAAACAGAACCCTATCATTTTGAATGTTAAAAAAACCTTTTTCGCCAAATTTTTGAGGTTGCATTCATCTCAAGCCACCAGCTGACAAACAATTAAAAACAATTACAAAAGTTCAAAAATCATTTGTCCATATCTTGTTTTTCTGTCTCACTGACTTTTGTTTATCTTCTTTTTTGTCCACTTCTCTCCTTTTTTTATTCGTTTAAATGCATCGAATTCCGTGAAACTCTGGGTGTTTATGAGTTTATGAGTTTATGACTTTTATTAGTTTCATTCGCGACCACAATAACAATTATGATATAGCTTGGTAAGAAACTGGCAGGCACAAATAAATTAAATTAAATAAAATGTCATTAAATGTCAATAAAATTTCTGTCAATAATCAATTCATTTGTGCAGAGCGTTCATCATGTTGAAATGTTTCTTCAGATTTCGTCTGATTGCGTCATTCGAGATTCCGTCTGTCCAGTCAAATTCAACATTGTTAAGGATGGTTCCGATTCTATTCTCAATGGGTTGTCGTCCAATCCGCGTCTTGGAGGCATCAAAGAACTTCAGTCGTTTTGGCTTGCGTCTTTCAATGTAGGAATTTGCCATTAAATTTTCTTTGAGCTTTCTTGGGAAGCCGCTACTGACTGTTTTGATGACTAGACTCGCTGCCTGATACCTCGTCCAAGTTGTTGGCCTGGAGTGGTTTATGTTGGTGCAATTTGTCAGAAGTAAACACATAACTATTTCATGTGAAAAAAAGGAAGTGATCTTTTTCCTGATAGGCCATGTTGATTAAACAAACTTGATTGTTTGCACACATATTAACCTAGTACACGAAAAAGGCACCATTTGTTTCATCTTGGCCAAAGAGAAAAACAAACAGTCGAAGAAAATGAGTTTTGTTTCGTTGGTTGAGATTGCTTTTCATTCTTTTGTTTCACAAGTTTTAGCTCTATTAGCATTAATAGTCCTTATATTCGTGCAAAGAAAAACTTTCAAATGACTATCAGCGTAACCCTCTTTATTTAGATTTAGATCAATTTGCATTTCCTCTGGTGGTATAGGGTCTACTTCTTTTTTTTCTTGCTCAACCTGTCCATTATTCTATCTGTGGATGTTTAAGTTTTTCATGCCATGGATTCAGTTCTTTTTTCCTTTACTTCATCCATCCATTTGTCTTTTACGTTTGTGTTTCACTATTTTATTCCTCTGGCCTTGTCTTTGTTCGCTCTGTTTTTCCCTTCTCTATCAATGAAGAGTTTTTTTCTTTGCCTTGGTCTTATGTAGGGGAGCCGTTTTCAAACAACCCCTAACCAATCCGATGGCGAGATTTTCCAAGTACGGCCACTGATTGGCCAGACGGTCTACCACGCTTCGGGGCGATTGAAGAAGAAGGAAAAACGGTAGTGGGACAGAGACGCCTCGCTCGGTTAACGTTGGGCTAAGTCGGCCCACGCCCCCACATTTTTCCATCTATTCTTTCCTATGTTTAAGGGTGGGACACTCAGACACTCAAGATGGGCGGGTAGGGACGTTGCGTGGAAAAGTGATCGATTCGGGAAGGGAGGAAGGAAGGTGAGCAGAACAGAGCAGCTGTTCCTTTTGCCAAATAGACAAACAGAAAATGCTCAACGGCTGACATTTTTTACAGTGGGATAAAGCAAAAAACATGGACGACGGAGTCTAAATCACGACGACTGCAAACGAACGCAATTCTCATGTATATTTGTAAAAAAAAGGAAGAAAAACGAAAATGATGATGAAAATGGACAAGAAATATTTATCACTGGATACTTTTCAGAAAAAATAACAATCCATAAAACTGTTAAAAAATTGTCCACGGTCATTTGTCGGTATATGGAGGGGAGAGATTTTGTTAGTTTCTTCTAGAAAATAAGAAAATAAGTTTTCATGATTTTAAATGAGTTTGTCATTGGTCAAATAGCTTATTTTTGTCGATAAAATCAGTAGGTGTGTATTAAAGAGAAACAAAAAAAGATTCACCTCACCCACACTCATCAGATTGAGCCTAATATGACAGCTTAACTTTGCGACAGAAAATTCAAGCTCCATTAGGAGATTTTCTAGCAATGACACTTGATTTACAGTCCAAGTTTAAATTTCCTTGGACCCTTCCAAAGGTCATATTATGATTTCACAAGTTTTTGGACAACATAAATTGTATTTCTTTTCCCACGTAGCCAGCAGCTGTCCAGGTTGAGAACTCGAGCATCTAGTACTTAAATGTGAAGGTAACTGGAATGCTGGTGATCAAAAGCCACCGACAACGATCTCCCCATTTAGAAAAAAGAAACTCAAGCTCTGCCCATCACAACACTTCACCACAAATGAATTTCTTTACATTTTTTAAATTCGACGAGGAAGCATTATCAAAAAAAGAGATGGAAAGAAAAATAAACTGATTGGAAGCTCAATAATCTGTTTGTTAACTATTTAGAAAAGATCGGTTACCAAAAATGGACATTCCTGAGTTTGAAAAGAGGTTACCAACAAATTTATCAGTTTGGCATTCTTGGGTTTTTAATTTTTCTGTCTTTACAATCAAAGCTTTTGATTTATCTGCAATGCTAAATGTACTTAAAATATTATTAAATATTCAATAATCACATGTCAACATCATTATGATTCTGAAGTGGTTAAACTATTTTTTGGATCGTTTTAAAGGACCTTGAATCAAACGGTAAATTTCTATCGACAGCTTCACATTTGCTCTTATCATTTTTGCTGATAAACAAACAAATCGAGGTCGACAGCTGTTCATGGGTTGATTGTCTTAAAAGTCTTAACTAGAAGGTTGCTGAATGTGTGATTCAAATTAAGTTGAAACTAATGTCACATGTCTTAAGAAGCTTTTGCAATAAAAAATATAAAAATGCACAAATCATTAATTTGTTAAGATCCTTTAAGATAGCGTCCAAAAATTCAATTTATGTTTCATGCAAAGACTTCTACATAACTTTTCTCTCAAGCTGACTTGATTTCAGTTAAATTGTGTTGAGAGAGGTTCTTTTCAAAAAAGAGTAAGAAAATCATTGACTTCTCAAAAAACTTGTCGTCATTCTAATCTAATGAAAGATAGATTCTAGATACTTTATTATGACTTTTATAGTCAGAGAAGTGCACAAGCAACTGCTGAGAGGCTTCTTGGTAAAACGCTAGAAAAATATTTTTTAAAGAGTTAAATGTCTGGAAGAGCATTCGATTTTTTTCTCCCTCAAACTCAGCACATTGTATTTTCGCTTTCAGCCCACTCATTGGCCAGAGTGCTAAGACAGGCTTTAAAATTTTGAAATTTTTTCCACAGCAGAGTTTAAGATTCGAGTCTTGTTCTTGCTTGCTTGAATGGACAAAAACTGGTGAGCCTTGGCTGGAGGATCAATAAGACGACCTTTACTTTTGTGAGCAGTCAAAACTTAACTTTTTATTTGACGAATAAAGAATAAATTGATCTTAATACTTATCTTGAAAAATTTTTACAACACATTGACGAATGTTACATTAAGATTTAGAACAGCAACAACTTAATATCAAGACTGACGAGAAAGAAATAAAGGGAAAAATTCAAGTTTTCTTTTCAACTTTATCCACCTTGTTCTCAAACAAGATTAGTCTAAGTTTTTATAATGTACTGTGGCCTACTTAGCGGAGTCTCAGAACAGATTGCTGTGTAACTTTGTGTTTAATTACTTTCTTGCTTTTAGCAAAACGAGCAACTTCCTAATTCCTGGTCTCTTTAGAATAAGATTTCTCGTTATCATACTTCCTTATTCAGATTCAATGGTTTCTAGATATCTAGATGTAATGTTTAAACACTAACAGTTAATAAAATTCTGGAGGCAGACGGTAAAACAGTTTTGTGTTCTTCACATTGTCTCAAAAGCTTGTATGGAGGTGCTGAACTAGTTCTTCAGTTGTAGAAAACAAAGCAATTTGTCCGAAAAAGTGTTCAGTTGTCAGTCTTTGAAAAACTGAGTTAGTTGATTGTTGGCTTTGTTTGTAAGGGAGCCAGGAAGGAAGAAAACTTATTTTAACTTTTATGGTCAAAGCAAGGTGAGTTAGATGTCAGAACAAATTTTCAAGCAAAAAATATATTAATTTTGGTAACTTACAAATGCATTTCTCTTGGAAAAATACAAAAAGTTATACAGTTTTTCTAGATTGAGTTAAAAAAAAAAGATAGAGTTTTTGCCTGCTGATCGTTTTTTTCTACCCATGGACATCAACAGAGATTTTTTCCCTCCTTGTCACACTCTAGCATTAGTAGAAGTTGAAACTGATATCCTCCTCAGCTGTGCAAAATGCCTCCTGATGTTTGTATCAAGTGCAAAGCTCGTGTTTCTCTGAAGTTTGTTAATACTTGAATCTTTTAATCTACTCACGTTGAATTTAGAAAATAATTGATAGAAAATCGACATCCAGTTGTGGCAATTCCATTAGAATTATGATACAAAAAATCTGCCAAATTGAAAAAATGAAATCAGAGCTTCGAAAAATTTGTTGGCTTGAAAAAGATTTTCCTTTGACGGAGACCTTTTGGACAATTTGCGTTAAATGTCTGAAATGCATTTCCCGTGGAAAATATTTGCCTTAAATTGTTAGACTTGGCTGGGTATATGATTTATGCGCTGTTTCTAAAACTTCTGCTCTCCCATGCTAAGCCTTGACATCTTGTAATCTAAAGACTGAGTTTTTCTTTTTCTTTTTCTTCCTCAAAACTTCAAAACTCCATTCAGCTATGAATGTCTTTCAAGCAAATCGAGAACTCTTCAGATTGACTTGTAGAAACATGAACAAGTAAATGCATTCCACTGTGGAGAAAAAATCACTGTGGTTGTACATTTCCAAAAATATAAAATCGATTTGTTGTCATTATAATTTCAAAGATTCTATTTACATGGACCTAATAAGAACAAACACCCATATCTTCTATTAGGAGTGATGTTTAAACAACGACAAAAAAGAAATCTCTTTTGGTAGAAAAGAACTCAACTTGTCAAAGAAAACAATGCTTTTTTACAATCTCACATCATCACGCATTCTCCATCCACAAGGTAAGGTATTTCCATAAATTGTCCCACACACATACATATAAGAACTGTTGGCCTCCTTTTCTGAACTCAGATCCGGAATTACATCCACCTTACATCAAAATCATAATTAAGAAGTCTTTTGAATTGGAGAATGTGATCACCATGATCAGATGTTGTGATAGTTAGCCTTTATGTGTGCTTGACAAAACAGACGGGACAAAGATTTTTCATTCATTCCAAAGTCAAATTTGGATATAGAATTGGTAATTGTGTGAATGAGCTCTTTTCACAACTTCCTGTTTCTAATTATTTGTCTAGTTCTGCAATTTATCTTCACACACAGAGGTGGTTATTTTTGCCCCTTAGCCTAATCCGGTACTTTCATACCCACTCCTACAACACACCCTCAACAATTCTGCCATGAGCCGATGAACGAACCCAAAATTCAGCATCTCTCTGTCTCTCTCTGTACAAAAATCGTTTCAACAACTAACCATGGACATGTTTTTTCTAAAAACGACCAAATAGATAGGAAAGGTGCTAAGAAGGCGAATTGACAATAAAACTGCATTGTGAAAACTTTTCATACATTTAGTGTGGGTGTTTCTTTTGATATACAAACACTTGTATAAGTTTTCGTAGAATCAGACAGGTCAATAATGCTAGCGTAAAATCTTAGATGGTTCAACACTTTCAACTTTTCGAACACGCAATCTGAGTAACAATAAAATGTAATAACCCACCCTGTAACAAAGGCTTTGCAAAAAAAAGCTAAAAACTGGGCTCATTAACGTTTTTTAGATCAGCCATAATGATATTAAATGAGGAAGCAATAAATTGTACCTTAAAGTGTGTGAAAATTTTATTTATGCCTTGAGGTCTATTCTTTCATTTTATCTTTTTCATTTATTAATTATATATACCCAAAAACAAGTCCGACCAAAAATCAAAGTAGAATGTTTGTCAAATAAGAGACTTTATACGGGTGGAAATTTGAAACGGTTGGATTGATTGTTCACGCCTTCTGATTGTTTGGCTTTAATGACACACGCCAAGTTCTAAACACACTCACAAAACTGAATTGGTGAGTTTTTGTTACTCTCTGCAATTTGGTATTTAGACTCAAACGTATCATATTGAAATCTTCAACGATTTTGGATTTGCTCAAAATTGGAGTTCTCAGCGTGAGGCAAATTCATCCAGTCGATTGATCCGACATTAAAAGGTTTTCATAAAACAGTTCTGAGGTTTTTTTATGAATGTTCATAGAGATAATTCCCCAGTTTAAAGACAAAATATTTTGTTCATCGTGATTGAAAGTATAAATATGAATTTTGCAGTGAGAAAACTACTGCTTAAGTTTAGATTTTTTGAAAAAAACCTCATCTAATTCGCTTAAAGGACGGTGTAAAGATTTTACTAGCCCATTAACTTTACTATAATTGGCCATCAGCACTTAGCTTAGTTGCTAGTGGATCAGCCTAGTCCAGTTGGTCATCATAACTTGTCAAGTTAGAGGCAGACCTTATATATCTCAGGTTCAAGATATTAATAACATTTCTGTTCATTTTGTAAAGCTCACTACTCGGGAAACATTTGATAAGTACCTTATTATGTTGTGTTGGCCTAACCTTACTTGGTTGAGTGATACAATTGTCGGCGTAATGGTCTTTGCCTTTACAACAAATCTCCTTCTCACGAGGAAAGGGAGGCACTTGGCTTGAAGCGTTTGGAATTGATGAGAGACAAGATAAATTCCAAGATTTTCATGCTGAGTAGCTTTAAGGCTGGCCAGGCACAAACGCCCGAACCTCAATACCTAAAATTCCCGCTTTTTTCACTAAGTCTTTTTTGAAAAGGAGACTAAATATCGCTTTATTCCTGTCGTCTGTTTGATTCAACTAAGGACCTTTTTAGGTGGTAACATATTTTTTTGACGTCTAGATCTTTGTGAATATGATAAAGATTGTGATTGACTTCAATCCTCTGACCTTTGGGATTGCCACATAAAAATAACTAAGAATTAAACTGGCAAAAGGTTTGATAATTACGTCTCTTTTTCACGTGGGATGATCAAAAATTTTAAAATAACGACATGAAATAAATTTAGATCAACTACATCGGGTCAATCAGCCAAATTATACTTTCAGTCCTTGGAGGAGAGGGCTATCCTGGGCCTGGAGAAAAATGTAGGGTAAAACTGTTCTAAATAATCCTGCACCTTTGTGCCTATTTTTATAGCTCTTGATCTAAAGTTTCAAAAATCACCTAGACCAAAACAATGCCTGTCAATTTTTGAATATCTTATATCTAGAAAAATATTTTGTAAAATAACAACAAGCTCGAGACTGCAGTTTTTCATTTCTTTATTTTAGGTAAGAAATCGTTCTTGTCGAATCAAACAAAAACTTTGTTAACATTTCCCAAAAATCCAAATGTTTGCCTCATTCGAAAGTGGGGACCAAAGTTTGTCTTGTCAAACTTTACCATCATGATGTTGTGAATTGTTACTGGGAAATCGTCCAATTTACACTTAGTCACAGCTAAATAGTTGATTTGTGATTCCATGCATTGAAAATGTATTTTTCACAACCTTTTATGCCAATTAGCAAATCATCAGCACAACCGTGATTGCAAACTTTCCAATCAGATAAAACGTTTGTGCATCGATTGCCCAACTTTGACCCTAATTGACCTACAAGGTTACGAAATTATTATCTTCATCCAAAAAGGGGGAACCGTTTTTAAAGATCATCAAGTAAGTTAATAATTAGTTTTTTTCGCTATTTATGTACTCAAACCATGGTCGAAAGTAAGTAAGGCCAGTTAAGAATTTTTTTCCAAAGCACTTTTAGGTAAGATTAAAGAAAACATAAAAATTTGCCGAGGAAAAGCAGTTGTGAGAGATCTTTCACACACACCAACTTCTTAGACTTTTTCTGCGAGAGAAAAAAATGCAACTAGGTAAAAGAAATTGTTCTTAACTTGCAAGCTCGAAAGATTTTTTTCCTCACCAAACTGTAACAATAACTCATAGAGTAGACAGACAAAAGAGAGTCTTTCTTGTAATCTCATCACCTCTGAAAGCAAAAAAAGAGAACCTGTCTGACTTCAACTATCCAAGTATATACCTGCAAGTGTATTTCAAAGACTACTGAAGTAATGTCTGCTTAAACTTGCTAAACAGAGCACAAGTTTTACAACTTTTAGGGTTAGCAAATTTCTAATGACTGTATAAAAAGTTTGCAAGCCAGAGACAGCCAATTAGAAAATTTCAGCAAAGTCGGTCATAAAAGAAGGGATCTTCAAAACAAGATAATTACTTTTATTACACACCAAAATTTGAAAGTAAGGTTTTTCAATTCAGATATTTTAAATGAGACTTTTGATTAGATCAATTGTGGCCATTCAACAAAAAAATATGGTTTTTATCCTTCAACACAAAAGTTTAATAAGTTTGAATACGTTTGGACAGACCCCGATCAGAGAAGTGATTATTATATAAAGTAAACATGGTCCAGCTTGTTGGGCAGGGAAGTTTCAGAGTTCTGTACTGGGACATATTCAGCAGGTCAGAGCATTTGCATTTGTCAAAACATTTAATTTCTATCCTTTAGCTCAAAATAACCAATAAAACAATTTTTACATAATTAATAATTACATGTGATTGTTAGATGAAGCCGTTTATGCCAAATACAAATAACAAGATTGAGTATTAGGTCATAACGCTTCTTTCAAAGTTCAATAGCATAAAAAACAGAGTGCTGGTTATCACAAAAGGCAAGTCCAAGTCTATTTGATCTCCAATTCTAATGTAATTTAAAATTCTACTTAATTTCCTTGCACTAATCGTTCATAAATCGACTTTTGATCAAAAAAATTGAAAATTCTCACTACTTGAACAAAGCAGCACGATATTAAGCATGTGTTTGAGAGTGTAAAAACTCTGTAAACAGAAAGCCTCAAAACACCATAAAAACGAAAAACCACATGATATTCCCTGATAGATACCTTCTGAAACATATTCCCTTCCAATTGACTAAAAGAAAATTTCATTAAACAAAAAAAAATGTATATTGAATGTCTTTCTTCTTTGTGTTTCAGGAAATAAATTTAAAAGAAAACTTGTTTGTAAACTAAAAACTCAGCATTGGCAACATTTTTACTCACTTCTTCCCCTCAGATTATTTACAGTTGCGGTAAAACTTTTTAAAGTGCAAGAAGGGGCAAGAGAGAAAGCATTAAGTTATCTTTTTCCTTTGTTTATTTTCGGTTTGTGTAATGTTGCAGGCATTTTTGTGCAAATCCAGCTCCAATAATATGGAACTTCTCATGTTAACAATATTTTCCAGAACAAATTTATTTACAACCAATTTGTTGTCTTTTACTGGACCGCAAATTAGTTAAATGCTTCCAAGATCGAGAACGAAAAATAAATCAAGTTGTCAGAGGTTTACAAAAGCTAGCACAGTATCTTATTCATTTACTTTGGACCGAGAAACAATCTCAAAGTGCCAGCCAAGAGTCAAACTTGTGACCTTGCTGTAGGGATATAGCTATGCAATAGACACATCATTTGGACTTCTTTTACACATTATAATTATTTATTTCAGCTTGATAATTTTCAAAACAGCAATCGTAACCAATGAGTTGTAGAGAAACGAGAATTTAAATGCAAAATAGCATTAATTTTGATAAAGTAATTTTATATCTTTGCCCTACATTTCTGCGTTATTGGCAAAGAAATGCCTTTTTTACACAAAACTAAAAAAGTGTGTGCAAACATTTTTTCAAATAAGGAATTGTTTCCGGTGAAAGAAGCTAATATCAAACGGTAAACTAAGCTGTTGAGAGGTGTGTTTTTTTAAATGAAAACATCATAAGTTCTATCAAGTTAATTTGAAGCTGCAGGATATATAACTTGTGAGCAGGCAAAAAAAGAGATCAGCCATAAAAACAAACTTTTTTGCGGTTTTGAATAAAATTTTCCAGTTAAACGATGAAAAGAATGGTCGGGTTTGATTTTCCCTTTTCCTTTGTTCAATCTACTATTTTTCGAATGAATTGAAATTGTGAAATCGGCTCGAAGTGAATGTCACGTATGGCAGAGACAGTTGTATGTGTAGCACATGGTTTTATCCACTATTTAGATGCTTTGAGTTGGAAAAAGAATGGAAAAATAAAAGAATTCGGTTTGTAGAGGGAAATAAACTCAGTTTTAAAAAAATGAGCGACAAATTCTTTTCTCACACAAGGAAATTGAATTGTTTGCACTCCTAAATAAAATCATCATTGTTGATTAGTAATGACGATTTATCAAATCATTTGTTTTCGGAATTTTTTATTTAGAATCTGATTGCACATTATCTTGCCTGAATTCAATTAAGATAAATTCGATGGATGTACTGTGATGGATAATTGAAATGTCTTGTGTAAATGATTCTTGAAGTGCGATTGTCTATTGCTCCCTTCAATAAACAGGCCGAGCTTGCTTTTTATGAATGGTGAAGTGCGTCATGTGAACCAATAGGGAACTATTATAAATTTTTGCATTCCTATGCAGAGGTATCATTATTACCTCACAAAACCACCTTTATCCAATTTAAAACATGTAGGCCGTTTTTTTCATTTTCTTCTTAAAGGGTGAAAAAATCACAGTCTTTTTTTCCCTAAAATATCTTTCATACCAACCACATCTCCAAGTTCCAACCCTCTGGTGCCAGGGTTAAATGCACTTCAACGGTGCCACATGAATTCGAATTTTGTGGGTGTGTGGCAGTCAGTCTGACTGATTGGATTGTTTTCGGCCATGGTTTCTGCAGCCGAGGCAGAGCCAGGCAGGCCAGCTGAGCCACACGCCCTTTTACTTGTCCTCGATCCACCGGCGACCCACAACAACAACAAAAAACAAGCAAGGATGCCAGATGGTTAAAAATTTAGGCATCTCCAAAACCTAAGTATGCATCTTTCGGCTTTACTAAATCGTCTTTTTAATTCAAAAAGTAAGATTTCGCAGCTAAATCACTTTGGTTTATTTTCTGTTTGATGTTAGCATAGTATCTGGCACTCCTTTTTTTAACCTAACCTAACCGAACTGAGACGTCCCGCGCGCGCTCCTTTCAACAATTTTTCTCTGACTCTAGATCTGGCGGCCAGCCGAACCCTAACACAGTTTAGAGATCAGCGGTGAAGGAAGAACTACCAGTTTTTTGTGTTGTGGAGTAACAAATAAACACAACAGCAGCAGCAGCATCTACAACCAAAAAAAACCATTCATTGTGCTGTGAAGGTGTGGGTTAGATTAAAATTTCATGAAACATATTGTTGAGTGAAGATAACTAAAGTTAAGTTATTCTGTGCCCAAGAAAAATACCTTATTTCTCAGTATTTATTGTGGTGTTTCCATAAAAGGTGCTCTCTCTCACTCACCCACCCACTTACCCCTCCCAATTTTCATTTTTTACTTGAAAATTTGTTCAACCCTAGCTGTGATTGAAGTGCTGGATGAAAGGTGATCTTGGGGACAAAGTGAAGTGATGATTGTGATGCACCTGAGCAACCTCCAAATGGACTGAATATTTGACCTACAGCATAAGGCTTACAAGATTAGGGTTCCTAGTGGGTCCTAGTCGTATGAGTTTTCCCTTCTAGAGCACCAGGAAATTATAGGTAAACACTTCTCATGTTTATTTTGAGTGAGCAGGGAAAACATGTCTTTTGTAAAATAAACAGTTTGAATGTAAGTTGAGAGAAAGTCACTTTGTAAATTTGCATCATGGTGAAAATAAACACAAGCAGCCTTTTCTTCTTTGTTCTAACCATAGGTGGTCAATACTGTTAAAATGAAATTACCATACTTTTATGATTAAAGATATGTCATTGTTTCTTTCAACTATCCCAGAGATGATAATTGAATATGTTGGCGATAGTCAATGAGTCTAAAAGGTGACAACTTCCTCTTCTTTCAGTAGGATTACCCAGGGACCACTAGAATAATTATTTACAACACTAAAAGATAAAGAGGTACAAATAAATGTGTTGGAGATAATGAAACTAAACTGTTATCTTCAGAGAAACAAACATTCCTTCGCACAATTTTGTTTTTCTGTGACATGTTTTTTTCAAAAGCGAGCAATACTAAAAGTGAACAGTTTTTTTAAAACCTTTTTCTAAAGTGTTTTGTAGGACTCATAAAAGCAAATCCATCATCTATCGTTTCTTAAATTTTTCTAATTTAAACTTGTTAGAGGATAGACTTTGTGACTCTTGAAGAAGTGGACAAGTAAAGTTTCCCTGCTAACAAATTGAACTCTTTTTTAATGCTTTGACAAGCTTTAGTCAAGCAGACACAAAGAAAGAAAATAATCCTTTGGTAAGGATGGGGTCGCCGTGGCCTAATGGTCATGGCATCTGGCTGGAGATCTGAGGGTCAGGGG
>Ga0194133_10004597_pt1 | contig 18327 bp, 16 predicted proteins | sample TA2KigOf40mmetaG_FD_155448 | JGI IMG/M metagenome (GOLD analysis project Ga0194133, IMG submission 155448) | Freshwater microbial communities from Lake Tanganyika, Tanzania - TA2015055 Kigoma Offshore 40m | ecosystem: Environmental > Aquatic > Freshwater > Lake | place: Tanzania: Lake... | reverse complement strand
AGTCTCTATGCGGGAGTGAAAGCCCTCGTGTGCGTATTGAAAAGCAATCCGTTTGCCAGGTACCTTTAAGGCCTAAATTGGTGCTCATTTTAAAGTTTCAACCTTTGTTTAGAGATGATTCAATTTAATGATTGTAAAATTCCAAGGTATGAAATTGAGGCAAATCGAGGCTATCAAACACTTGCAATGCTCCTCAGAAAAAAATTGCCATTTCTCAATTCGCACATTCTACATTTGTGCTTCACCATGGCAGGCACCCTTGATGTTGGACCGTTGAAAGAGCCAGAGCAGGTAATGCAATCACAATAAATTCTACGGTTCCGAAAATAGAATACCCCATCATTCTGCTTTTCAGGGTCAGGGATCGATTCCTAACATCGCAGCCTTCAGAGATGTTTTGTGTGATCTTGAACTTTGGCACGAAGCTCCTACAGACCTAGAAAAATCTCTTTTTGAGCACTTCCTCGAACTCATTTCAGATTCCGGTAAGTTTTAATTGTTTGTTCCGCAAGAGTAAAAATGTTAAAATTTTAATTTTTACGTCCACAGGTACCCAGCGCCATCTTGCAAACATTAGACTGTTTCGTGAATTTTCATTGGTTGAGAAGCTTTTGACCATTTTAAAGAAAGGCGACTGTCCGAATTCGACTAACCTTATACTTCTGAAGGTCATTCACGGACTTTTGTGCACAAATCCCAGGTAGTATAAAAAAGTTTGAGAAATTTCTCTTAAATTTTTGACACTTGATTTACAAGGGTTACGGATGTTCTATGCTTTGCCCTTTTCACTGCTGCAACACTCAGCTCTACCTCAGAGAGTGAACGAGGTGTAAGATTGAAAGCGAACAGCGACGGTACAGAGAAGGCAGATATTGATGAGATTGAAGGTCTTACGACTTTAGAGTTTTGCTTCTTTTCTTTCTTTTTAAATTTAACTGACAGCTTATGAGCAATTCAGAGATTTTTTGCTACAATAATGATCTTTTTTTCAAATAGAAGGCGATGCTCAGGCTCCAAGTGAATTGGTCAGAACAGTGGTACTTCGAAACCGTTGTCTAAAACTTTTCTTCTCACTTTTGTATGATGGAAATAAAATTCATTCGGGATATTGTGAAGATGTGGCACAGGTATGAGACTTATCTTAATTTAATTATAAGTGGGAAATGAAAAAAGATATCTATTTGCACATATTATGTGACTGAATCTAGAATAAGATTAATATATCCTATTTTAGGTTGTTGGCTTCGATTGGATTCAACTTTTTTTACAAGGGCACTTGCACCAGGTACCATCAGGCTTCTTTTCTTAACACTTAATTCATTCTGCTCGAAACTCTATTCTTTGAAGACAACCGTGATTTGGGGCATTCGAATTCTTTTGACTTTGGTTTCGCAGCCAATTCTCCTGCAAAAATTTAGGCATGGAAATTGGAATGGTTTTTGGCTCATCAAGTCGGAAATTGTGCTTCAAAATAAAATGGGACAAGCTCTGGGCCAGGTTTTAAAGATTTAATTTGTAAACACCCCTTTGTTTCAAACTCCTTTTTCTCAATCGAAGGTATCATCAACTGGGCGAGTTGCAAGACGCGGAATTAGGTCCGATATTTTTTACGTCCCAGGATTCCAGCAATTTAATTGGCTTATGCCTAGACACATAGACATTCCTGAAGCTTACTTTTTATTGATGGCTATGATTCTTGGGCAACCTGTAAAGACTTTACCTCAAACTTCAAAGTTAGATTTGGTAAGTTTTGTTTGATCAGAGGAGTTCCTGAATATTTTTAATTTTTTTTAAAAAAAAAACATCAATCTGTTACCCTGAAATTTTCAGGATTCTGTATGGAATTTTGTTTTCGGAACTTCAGCTTCTGAAACTTCTCAATCTGATCTTGCTGGAAGAGTAAACCTTAACGGTGACGCTATGGTTACAATTTTATGCATGGTAAATCAAAAGAAATATTTTTCAACCTGAGTGCCTATCAGCATGAATTTTTATCATATAACCTAAGGTTCGAACCATGCTGAATTATGAGACGAGATCTCCTGATCGGTTACCAGACTGGCTGAAAGAGTATCCTGTTGTTTTGACTCAATTCTTGTTCTATCTGTATCACAATGTCATAGATTTTCCACAGGTGAAACAGTTTTCATCTAATTGTATTTAAAAATAAATTTTTGCCCAGTAATGCTTATTCAAAAAAGGTTCTTATTTTGGTTTTGATTTTCTAGGTTTTTATGACAGCAGAAACTTTGACGGCCTTGGCTGGAACACTTTTTCCTGTCGTGAATAGCACTTCTGCCTCACCTAATGAAAGCCCCTTCAGCAGTCCTTCAAAGGAAAAGCCTTCTTTGGGTGACTATGAAAAACAAACAATTCAGCAGAAAGAGTTTAACCAGAGAAATTTAATCCACAGAAATATCGTCTTCAATCGATAGTTGTGAATCAGCTGTCATTATCAATCCATTCCAGGAAGAGACTCTGACCAATCACCCAGCCAAGCGTAATGTCATGAATTTCATGCGAGTCCTCATTGTTGATGCTTTGTCATTACCAGCTTCTCAAAAAACTCAACCTGTAGTAGATCTTTTGATAGAAGCTCAGCCTGAAAATACTACCCACGCCCAACAATGCAGATTTCAAACTGAGTTACTAGGAATTGTAATGGATCACTTGCTTGCTGCAGACATTCTGAGTGGAGAGCAGGTTTTATCCCTATCAATACTCTAAATATGTACCTTTTCTAACACAAGTTGTTTTTACAGGCTGCATTGCCAATAGTTCATGGAGGGAGTGTAAGTCACATAGCTCCAAACGTATTTTACCTTGCAAGCAGGCTTGTCGATAAACTTTGGCAAGGTGTTTTCAAGAAGGAACCTGAAGATGTTTTCGTGTTCATCTTGAAGCTGATCTCACAGGCTAAACGACGCGGTTCAGCAACTATTTCTTTAGATGGGATCTACCGTTGTTTAAATAGGACAATTTTGTACATGTTTGCTCGTCCTCACTCAAAATTGGATGAACTGTCATCTCAAGTACACAAATTTTATTGAATTTTGCGCTCTGAAGTTATCAAAGACTTTTATCATAATTGACAAAAATATTTTTAGATGGTTATTCTTGAAGTTCTGCACAAAGTCGTTGATAATCGCAATATGGTATTATTTTGGTTATTTTCATTTTTATCTCAAACCTGTGTTTGAAACAATCCCAAATATTTTTTGAAAGATCTTCTGTGCTGGAAACCATGAACCTGAGTTCTTTGCCTCTCTCACATTTTGTTTACTACATCTGACATGTGGCCAAAAGATTCCATTAGAAGGTAAGAAAATATACATTTTGCTTTATATCTTACATTAAATCATATAATTTCCTGAGTCTACTTTTCGATTTCAAGAGTCATAGTTTTACTTTACTAATACATCTTTATTGCAGGAGAGGGGAAGACCCTATGGCATGTTCGTGTCAGTCCCGATATCAAAGAAGAAGATGCAGGAAAAATTCAGGGTCAAAATCTTGTAGTAAATGCTTCTGCTCGTGTTTGGGAGGTAAGATTCAGAGAATTTTCGAAGGACTAATAGGTATAGAAAATTTCAAGCAGCACTGAGTACTTAAATTTTCTTAATTTTTAGCTAATGTATGTAAGCAAGAGGCCTGTTTTGGAGGAAGCTTTTAAAACCTCGTTTGGCCAACAAAATGCAACACCCCAGTTAGAGAGCATTACTCAACAGGTAACTTTAAAAAACATCAAATCAAATTGCAAAATGATGTAGTATGAAACTCTTGATGGTCGATCAATTTGAAACATTTTATCCCCAAAAATTAATTTCCTCTACTTTTTCCTTTTCAATAACAACAGATACAAGAACAAGCGAGTAAAATATGGTTCAATTACGTGGATTTGGAAAAGCGTGCTTGCTATTCTAAAATTCCCCCTTGGGAATTCCATACTCAGCTTCAGTCAAAGATTCAAAGAGTAACAGGTGATTAAATTTTTAGTAGAAAAAAGTTCTTTTTTTACCAGGGATTACTTTAAACTTTTCATCAGGGGGATTTGCTGGTGGCCTTAAACGCTTAACATCAGTTGGAGGAGGAAGTAGCTCGTCTGCAAGGCCGAAAGTAAAAAGAGAGGAAACAAAAGTTGAACTGAGGTACACATTTTATATTGGGCACATTTTTGACAACGGTATTTTATTTATCATTAACTGTTAGTCCTCTTCCCAAATGTGTGGTTGAACACTCAACTTTGAACCACATAGCTATTGTAAAGGATGTTGTGGAAGCTCACTACAAAAATAGAGCTTTAACAGACGAGCACATGCTCAAATATACAGAGGAGGAATGGCTTGCAACAGAAACAAGGTAATTTTCTTGAAATAGCTGTAATTGACTACTATCAGATTATTAGAAGGTATGTTGATTTTAAATTCTTTTTTAGGCTGACTCAAGAAAGAGGTCTCTGGGGACCATTCAACGAAAGTCCTCTCACAAAATGGTCGTTGGATATGACTGAGGGGCCTTCAAGGTATTTTAAGTCTTTGCTCATAGTTCTTATTTGGCTAAAGCTAAATAACATTTTAGAATGCGCAAGAGGTTGGTACGAAACGATTTATTTTATTGGAATTATCCTTTTCGCGATGAAGAAGTTGAAAGTGAAGTTGACAAACCGCATAAGTACAAAAGACCAGCAAGCCACGACAGCAAGCTTTGGTTTCAAAAGCACAGGCAAGAAAAAAAATAATTTTGTTAAGATAAAATACTCCAATGAGAATTTATCTTTCAGATCTTTAGCAATGTTTGAGCGAGAACACAATTTTGTAGCTATGGAGTATGATGATTGCGACGTGAGCGTAGCTCAGCCTCAAACAATTGATGACCATATGAGGAGTATAGGTTTCCAAGGACTTAAAAATGTCATAGGACAGGCGACAACTTTGAACTCTGATACTGCTGAAGATGATTTAGAGTCTGGCATTGAAACTGGAAACTCAAATGAAACCAGGTGAGATGATTTATTAGCCACTTCCATGTAAATACACTCCTTCAACCAGAAACGTCTGTACAGTATCGATGCCAGCACCTCAAACATCAAAAGTAACGACAGCCCTCCAGAAGTTCAGAGCCCTGGTGTCACTTCTTCGGAGTCAAATCTGATCCAGCAGGTGGATTCTCATTCCATCAATTAAGCTTATCCTCTATCAGAAACTGTTCTGAAGGCTAATCCACTCTTAATATAGGAAGACGAGGAGAATGACAGCGGTTACCAAACAGTATTGAGACTTCTCGAGGACGGAGAAAAAATCACACACATGTTTAGATGTGCAAGAGTACAAGGCTTAGACACAGCAGAAGGACTTCTTTTATTTGGCCGAGAACATTTTTACATCTTGGATGGATTTACGCTTGTTAATGGTCGAGAAGTTCACGATATTAACCAAATTCCCAACAACTATTACGATCCGATCATACCAACGGTTCCTGGTCTGAAAACTTTTGTTTTATTTATGAATTAAGTTTTTTTTGACAAAGTATTTTTTTCAAGGTCAAGTAAACCGTCTTATTGGCAAAAGGCAAGTCTCTAAGTTTGCACATGATAGCATCAAAGAAGTACACAAACGTCGCTACCTCCTTCAACCCATTGGAGTGGAGGTCTTCTGCTCTGATGGACAAAACCAGTTTCTTGCTTTCTCAAAAAGTGTGCGTTCCAAAGTTTACCAAAAGCTTTTAACGCTGTCATCCTTCTTGGCTGACAGTGCTATTCAGTCTGTTGCCGGACAGAGAAGGTCTGCTAACGTTGAGCAAGGCAGTGGGCTTTTTTCCTCAATGATTGGGGAAACATCGGTAACGCAAAGATGGGCCAGGTTGGTTGTTTGAAAGCTCTCTCCGTTTAAAAGTATCAAATGTCAAAGAATAACTATTTTCTTTCAATTTATCAAGATCCATCATAAACTCAAAAATAATCTTTTTTACATTAGGGGCGAAATTTCCAATTTCCAGTACCTTATGGCTCTAAACACCTTGGCTGGGCGTAGTTACAATGACCTGATGCAGTATCCTGTTTTTCCATGGATTTTAGCTGATTACAGTAGTGAAGAACTTGATCTCACAAACCCTAAAACTTTTCGAGACCTATCTAAGCCGATGGGGGCCCAGACGTCTTCCAGGTACCTTCATTCTTGATTGATTTCTCTTTCATGTCCTAAGAAGTTTTGTGTTTTAGACTCGAACAGTTCACAAAGAGGTTCAGTGAATGGGACGATCCAAGCACTGAAACTCCCCCTTATCACTACGGTACTCATTACTCGTCTGCAATGATTGTATCATCGTACCTTGTGAGGTTGGAGCCTTTCACCCAGCATTTCTTACATCTTCAAGGAGGGCATTTTGATTTGGCCGACAGAATGTTTCACAGTATTGAGGAGGTATATTAGTGAAACATTTCATTTTCAAAAAAAGTTAATAATCTGTATTCTTGGTGAACATCTAATTTTCTTACCTTTATCCTTGTAGGCTTGGGATTCATCATCGCGGAACAACATGGCTGATGTCAGAGAGCTTATTCCAGAGTTTTTTTACCTTCCAGATTTTCTTGAGAATAGAAATCGTTTTGATATTGGCACCAAGCAAAACGGTGAATCCTTGAACAACGTTGTTTTACCCCCATGGGCAAAAAATAGCTCAGGTAAAAAAAAATCAGAAATTATTTTTTCAGATGAGTAAAGTAAAATTATATTTTTTTTTCAGCTGAATTCATTCGAATGCATAGGGAGGCCCTTGAAAGTGATTTCGTTTCACAAAATTTACATTCGTGGATAGATCTGGTAAAAATTATGTTTTAAAATTAAAAATTTTAACACACTTTTTTAATATTCATTTGTTAGATATTTGGGTACAAGCAGAAAGGTTCAGCTGCAGTTGAAGCCGTCAATGTTTATCACCACCTATTTTATGAAGGAAATGTGGATATTTTCAGCATCAAAGATCCTCTACAGGTCAATAGTCTTTTGATGCTTCTGTCTAGGCTACATATAACAAATTTAATTTTAAGTCTCAAAAATTATATCACGTTTAATTTATAGCGAAATGCCACAATCGGATTCATAAATAATTTTGGCCAGATTCCCAAACAGTTGTTTAAAAAACCTCATCCAGTCAAAAAGGTTTGGAGCCCATTTTCTGCTTTATCTTTGACTTTTTGCAAAAGATTTCTGGTCGTTTTTTAGATATCTTCTGGATTAGATGGTGTTGGAGGATCTATAAACTCGGGGTAGGTTGACAACAGGTCTATCCAGTTTCCAGCTTTCCTTTGCATGATCGAAAATAATTTTTTAGATCTCAAGCGACCAATGGCATTTTCTTTCATAATCTAACAAATCTAAGGCCGACGATGACACCTATTAAAGAGCTCAAGGGACCTGTGGGTCAGATCCAGCACACCGATCGCATGGTTTATGCTGTAGATCAAAACAAAGTCCTAGTTCCAGGGAATTCAAATAGATATTTGGCATGGGGTTATGCAGATCAGAGCTTCCGTCTTGGAAATTATGAGTCAGACAAAGCAATTTTTGTCTGTGAACCAAGTTACCTCATTGGTCAGGTAAGTAACTTCATCTGCTTTTCATAAAGCTTTATTTCCATATTCTTGATTAACGTGGAACTAATTTGCAGGTTTGCACTTGCGTATGTCCAAATGCTCGCTTAGTCATTACTGCAGGCACAAGCTCTGTGGTTGCTGTTTATGAGTATCACAAAAAGCAAAAGCAACTGTTGATCAAACGAATGTTGCACGGACACACTGATGCAGTTGTATCTCTTGCAGCAAGTCCAAGTTGGTTTATAGAACTTGTACATATTTAAAAGATACTCTTATCTATCCCTCTGATTTTAGCTTGGAGTATTGCAGTTTCTGGATCGAGAGACAAGACGGCTATAATTTGGGATCTCTCGAGATATGCTTATATAAAGCACATGCCTGGCCACGTAGGACCTGTGGCAGCTGTTGCTATTAACGAGCTTACTGGTGATATAGTGACTTGTGCAGGATCATGGCTGTACCTATGGGATGTGAATGGTAGGCCCATTGCCAAAGTCAACACCGCTCCCATTGAGAGTAGACCAATAGTGCCAGGTTTTAAACATTTTCGTGCCAAAATAGAAGACCTTTGTTGATTTTCTTCTGGTTTCAGGACGAGTCATTCCAACATCTCAAATATTATGCGTTGCCTGCTCACAATACCAGGAGTGGGATCGTGAAAACGTCATTATGACTGGATCTAGCGATGGTGTTGTTCGAATGTGGTCACTTGACTACGAAGAGGTTCCAGTATCGCAGGTGAGATTTAGTCCGAAGTTTTTAGATGTTCGAAGTCCCCTAAACTAAAATATTTTTTAAAGGCCAAAGTGAAACAGCCTGACGAGAAAGCAGAAAATGATGGCAACGAGTCAGACGATCCAAATTCAACAGAGGAACTTTCTAGGTCAGTTTTAAACTATTTAATAATTGCATAGAATATGTTTCAATAATAGTGTTGAACCTTCCTCTCGTGCAGAAAAATTGCCTCAAGTTTTTCTGAGAATGTGGCTGAGGCAGTTGTTCAAAAATCAGACTCTTATCACAACCAGTCAACCACTAGTGATGACTTCGTTGTTGTTTCACAAGGTAAACTTATAATAAAAATCCCTTGATTCAAATCTACATTCTTGTGGCTATTTTAAAGGTGATATTGATGGCCATGGGAGAAGGGATCATGACATTGAAGCTGGACAAGCTGCTGATGGGTCTCCCAACAGTGATGGTTACACATGGTATCTTCTCAGTTTCAACACTTTCAAATTAATCTAACAGTGTTAAATTATGTTCTTTTTTGTTAAGGGAGAAAAATCTTATTTTTCGTGCTAAATTGACAATGCACACAGCCTACGAACGTATGGACAATTCTGATCCAGCTGGTGTAACAGCTCTGGCAACAAGTAAAGATCACAAAGCTGTTTATGTTGGGGACGAAAAGGGGCGTGTTTTTGCTTGGACAGTGTCCAGCAAACCTGGCAAAGGTAATTATGTTTTCAAATCAATTTGATTGGATTTGCAAGTAGATTCTATGTCCATACAGCAGCCCTGAGAAATGACTGACACCTTCCCTTGATTTATTTTTTCAGGTATGGTAGACCATTGGGTAAAGGACGAAGGAATCATTGGGTGCACAGACTGCGGAGTAAAGTTCACCATATATGAGAGAAAGCACCACTGCCGTAATTGTGGCAAAGTATTCTGTAGCTCTTGCAGCCAATATCGAGCTAAAATTCCAAGACTCCGAATACCTCTCCCAGTGAGAGTTTGCAAAACCTGCCACACCGAGTTGAAGGAAGAAACGAACACTGAGCCAACACCAAGGGCAAGAAGCCCTGGGACCCTGTCAAACTAGACATCCATTGACCACTGATCAAGTCTTATTGTTGACACTTGTTTATTTACACATAAGATTTTAAACAAAAGTGTAAATTGAAGACCAAAAAATTTTAGCATTTAAAAAATCATTATCAAATCCTGATCTTTTGCAAAAATACTCTTAACTTCCATGACGTTTTTCTGCTTTTCTCACATGCATTTACCTCAAATATATTTAACTTATAATTTAACCACACAATGTGTCAGATCATTTTGTATTCAAAATCCCAAGCTTACTATTTGACATTATTATTTTCTTTGAGTGGATTTTTTTTGCATATCTGGTGTTCTCAGCTTCTCATTGATTAAAACATATCTCAATGTATTGAAAGATAAATTAACAGGCATTTTTATTGACTTGATAATGGGGAAAAAAGAACTAAATAAAATTTTTCTCATCAAAAATAATTTCCTTAATTCTTTTACATCTTATCAGCTGGAAAAGTTATCAAAAAATCTTCCTTTTAAGACTGATGTCATGTAATTTTTTCATTTTTATCTAAGCATTGATAAGTAATGATAAATTCTTTATGATAACATATTTGTTTGCCTAACAAATAATTGTTAAAATCATTATGGTGGGAGCATCTAAAGGGCAAAATGAGATTCGAAAAAAAAATATATTTGGTTTGCTTGACTTTTGCTTTTTCTCTTTTATGCACTGAAGGAAGAGAAGTTGGTGAGAAGTTTTAACATTTGTTTTGAAAAAAATGAGCGTTAATAATTATATTTAAGGTTTGAAATACCATCGAAGCAACAATCTGGATACATTAAAACAAAATTTGAAGAAAATATCATATATATTAAGTGATATTCAAGGCTTTGTGTTTCCAACCACTTCAACAACAGTTACTGGCCCCTCTTCCAGTTCAAGCACCTCTGACCCTGCCACTACTGACACAACAACAGTTACTGTCCCCTCTTCCAGTTCAAGCACCTCTGACCCTGCCACTACTGACACAACAACAGTTACTGTCCCATCTTCCAGTTCAAGCACCTCTGACCCTACAACCACAGTCCCTACAACCACTGACCCTACAACCACTGAGTCTGAGACTACTGAACCTACAACCACTGACTCTGACACTACTGAACCCACACCCACTGACTCTGACACTCCTGACGCCCTGAATGAAATCACCAAGACAATCAAACTCTCCAATAATTATGGGATCATCTACAGGGTCAGTGGCAACCTCAATTCTGCCGACATCTTTGTCACAACTAACAACCAAGTAATTTCATTTCAAAAAATTTAAAATTAATTTACAAAAAAAAATTAATTTTTCCATTTAAGATTTCAGAAAATGAGGAAAGCAAAATGAATGCCTCAACAGTCAAAATAGAAATACAAAAAGTTCAAGAAATTGTTAAAAATATAGATATTTACAATATTAAGGTAGAAGATATTAATAAAACTTCCACTGCAGTGACAGTTCTGGAAAAAGTTCAGAGAGAGATAAAAAATAATTCAAGACTACTTGAAGAGCTCCAGAGGGATGAAGGTATTATTAAAGGATGAGGTTTTTACATACCTAATTGATTATTCAAAAAGTCTCTCATGTTTAGGTTTCAAGGAAATCTTATCTGAAACTTCAAACCAAGCAAATAATGCAATTAGTAAAATAGAGGAATCCGAGGGTTTAACATTAGGGTAAAAAATTTCACTTATTAAACTGGTTACATGAAAGGAGGTTACATGTCCCAACCTTAACCCACCCACAATCCCAAACCCCATTCAGTTCCCATCATGATGAACACACAGACAGCTAGACTATAGAGTTGAAACTTTTGATTCCAGATCTCCATTTCTTGCTTCTTATATTACATTGATGGTGGCCGTAGTTTTGTTAACTTTAGCTGCTTTAGCTCAAATTTTGGCTGTTTTTAGGTAAATCATTTTGACTAAATTTTATCCTTTGATTTTTTTTCAATTTGATGACACTTTTGAAAATAGAAAATCTAAAAAGCCTAAAAGGTGGATTCCTCCATCACCTGTTCAAGCAACAAAACTTCATCAAGAACCTTACCAAGGTGAGAACTTTATAATCTAAGTCAAAAAAATGTTTTGCATTTTTTTCAGCTTGGGGTCTAGGAACCCCCCCCTCCCCCCCATCCCCCATGCTGGCTTTGTGCTTAATTTTAGAGTAAGGTGTATTGGAAGTAATATTTAAGCATTGGTTTGATTAAATTATCAGCTCATTGGCTTTAATATTGTAGGAGATATTAAAGAAAGGGAACAAAAAATGGCAATCATTAATAAAATTTCGTCAATTTTTGACCATTTCTCAGCTCTTAGACAAAAATTCAAAACTCTGGTTTGTAAACTATTAGGCATTAACATAAGGAGTCTGTGTGCAAAATTTCAGCCCACTAGCTTTAAAACTGAGGGAGGACATAGCAGATGGTGGAGGAACGTACTGTAAAAATGCAAAATTTCAAACAGCCCCTTAATGAAATTTTTTTATTATTTGAAAGTTTACAATTGATAAATCTAATTTTAATGACAACAGGTCACACTTTATGACACCTTTTGTATTATAGATTTTTGTTGGAAATGAATTGCTTTGTTCTTGTCCCACTCAGCCCTGGGTTTTAGTGACTCAGGGTCCCAAAGTGATAACACTTTTGGGGCACCCTTCCAAATGACTTTTGTTGACTAGACACTTCTAAAAAATGTTTCCATTGGGGTATATAGTTTTTGGGCTCCCCAGGGTTGTCATGTTAGGGTTCATCTGTTGATAAAAACTCACTGGATGAGGGTGATCTGAGATTGGTTTGAATTCTTCCATCAAGATCTTGAACATATTCTTGGTCACTTTTTTATCTCTTAAAGTCTTTCAATTAGAAAAAATATTTTCTCTTGTGTTTCATAAATTTTGTAAGTGACTTCCCTTTGCCCATATAGGGCCTGGGATTCCAACCCAGTTGCTGTGACCCCGAAATGAAACCAATTCAATTATTGGTGGTTTTAGTTCACCGTAGGCCTGTTTGACCATCATATATCCTTAATTGATTCATTTTGATTTGTTTTTTAGCTCCTAGACAACGCCTACATTTGCCTAGTCAACCCATGAGCAGGTCAGATTCCAGGGATTCGCACTTCAACAGAAATCATTTAGGCAGAAACCCCTCTTATCAAAAAAGAAATTATTAAAAATATTTACTATCTTGTGCCTCAATCTAAAAAATATGACAATTAATTAACTAATAAAATAAAAGACTTGTTTAATATTATTGAAGGTACTTGTATATGCTAGGCCCCCTAAGTTAGGGGAGTCAACTCAGTTGCAAATATTATACTGCTTAAGTGGATATGTTTCATGGTAAATCGAGGTGAGGAGATCGGACATCAAGAAATAAGACCAATGAGATACTTACTGTTTATTTGAGGATGAGGAGGATTTACATAGATTTAATGGGGATCCGTGAATTTGGCAGTCAGAGTTGGATGTCAAAATTAATACTGGAAGAGGAAAGGGATGTTGCCAGTATTGGAAGGAAATAGAAAGCAGGGTATTATTGAGTAATAATACTTGATTCAAGTCGTCGACCAAGCAAAACGTGTGGTGATCAAAAGATCATTAAGAAAGTCATCGATTTAATTGTAAAAATGTAATTTAAATTTAAAATTTAGTTTAAGATATGGTAAAGCCATTTTAATATAATTGGTATCCCATCTAGAGGCAATTTAGGCCTGCCCAGTGAAAAAAATTGAAATTTGAGCCTTTCTGCAGGAAAAAGTCTGCCTTCTTACAAGAAAATTGCAACTAATTTTTATGAAAAATATGAATAGCATTAAGCTTAATAAAATTTCTACAATTTTTATTTCACCAGAACTAAAAAGTATTTTGAGCAGAGTGCTCAGGCTATGAGGTATATTCAAAATCAAAATTATTTAGGACTCATTATCTTCAAATTGTACTACAAGAATCCTATTGAAGTATCATGAATTATACACAGCCAGCTGGCCCCCTCTCACCCATCCCTGCCTCCCACTGATCTTATCAATCAAACCCCAAAATCACAATTAGATCTTTGCAGGATTTTTTTATTTATTGCATATCAGTGAAGGCCAGGACACCTGATAAGGTGTATTACAGGCCTTTTTTTGGCTGGGAATTGAGGCTTTTTTATGATATTTTTTTACCATCCAGGGGTCAAAGGTTGGAGGTTGGGATCGAACCACTGACAGTTCAATCCTTAGATTGAATTGAATTCTCAACTGAGTAATGTACCATTAGACTATTTGGCACTCACTTCAAAAGAACTAGTGAAAGCCCATGTGTTATGGCCAGTTCTAGCAATAAAATGGAATCAGGGCTTAAAAAAGGTCTGACTTAAGGCTTGGGACAGAACCCACAACTTTAGATCTTGGGCTCTCAGTCAGGTGCCCATGACCTCTCAGCCATCATAAGTATTTACCTGATGGGGTTCGGTCCTTTTCTATCATGCATAGCTCTTAGGGAGGAGCTAACGGATGTAACAAATCTCACACATAGTGTGTATGTTTCCTTCTTATTCTGTCACTACAAACTATGTTGGGGAGATTCCTCACATGCTTTCTCTTTCACTTACTTCCTTTAGAGGTGACATTAGTTGTAATTTTCACATCGGAGTAATAAAAGAGATACCAAACTGAACAGTCGCTTCATTTGGTGTGGTTTATTATGACATGATGTACAATTTCATGCATCCAACTGTCTCTTGGAAAATAATCATCCCTTGACTGCACTTTTCAATCCTTGCACCCACTAATCCCCAAACAAAGCACCTTCCTGTAGCCCAGAGACATGGAATATATAGACCACGCACCCCTGCCTGAGTAGCTGGAAAAATTTGCACCGTAGTAAATTAATGGTTTACGAACAGCTGAATCTCTGCTACGCCGCACAGATTCAGCTGTTCGTAAACCATTAATTTTACTACGGTGCAAAAATTATGATTTTTGGTCGCTTGCGTGGTCTATGTATTTGACGTCTATGCTGTAGCCCCTTCCCCAACCCATTCCGTGTAAATACAGGAATGAACCATAGATCAATATCATTCAAGGACTCCTTCAATTTAAATTAGGATAAATTTTCAGAAACATTAAAGATTATTATTCTTTAATTGCATAATAAAGTGTTGCAACATAATTGTGCTAGTTTTTATCTGATCAATAAATTTTCCCCATTTCTTCTTCAAACAGAGATGAATCATTTTTTTTCTTCCAAAGATAAAAATTTGCTTTATAAGGACATTGAATTATTATTATGGAAAAAGATAAGTTTTACATTTTTTAGAAACATTCACATTTTGCTTGAATTTTATATTTAAAATCTTTTTCTATCTCTATGGTTCACACTATTTGGCGCGCATGGCCTGCCTCACACTGCCAATCCAGCCAAATTTGTCAAGAGTGAACTAAACAATTGCACTAAAGGTGTGCCAGAAAATGACTTAAAAGAAAAAAAAGATAATTTTTTCCTAGTAATTTACTTTTGATTCAAAATAAAAAAGTTTACTTTGACTTTTTCCGTATTTATTAATTTTCTTAGTCTTATCTTAGAAAGCTTACCAATTTTAAAATAGAGTAAAAACAATGTTTGGTAAATTTGCATGTTTCTGGCACACTATACCGTTTTCTTTTTTTTCAGCTAGCTATGATTGTATATATTTGATTTTTGAGTCACTGGTGCAGGTCGTGTCACTGGGAACCACTGCTCTTTTTTCTTTAAAAAAAGCCACTAATTTTATTTCAAAAATGAGTGATTTAGACCGACAAATTGAGCAACTGAGACGATGTGAAATCATAAAAGAGTCTGAAGTGAAAGCCTTGTGTGCAAAAGCCAGAGAAATATTAGTCGAAGAATCGAATGTTCAAAGAGTTGATTCGCCGGTTACTGTAAGTAAATTTTTACTTTTACCACTAACCTTAAGGTAAAAATAGGAATTTTTAAGGCAAAATTGGATAATTCTTGAAATTTAAGAGTTATTATTACTTGTATTATGTTGATTTTTTTAGGTGTGCGGAGATATCCACGGTCAGTTTTACGACTTAAAAGAACTTTTCAAAGTTGGAGGTGATGTCCCAGATACAAACTACCTTTTCATGGGCGACTTTGTCGACAGAGGATTTTATTCTGTTGAAACGTTTTTATTATTACTAGCCCTAAAAGTAAGTATTTTGTGCATGATCAAATTTTCTCTTGATAAAATTAGTTTCAAGGTTGTCAATTTAAATGTCAAAAGATAAATAAGCCTTGGCCAACTGTGCTCTAAAATCCTTTTATTGCATAAAAATTAAGTAGCCCTGAATAGCCAGGTAATTTCTGTCTTCTGAGCTAAGTCATTTTGGCTCAAAAAATAATGTAAGGCTAGCAAGATTTAAGCCCTTAAAGTTAAGGACTAGAGGTATGGCAGGGTATCGGTGTAGGTTAACAAATGAATTAAGTATGAAGAACCAGAAATACCGAGATAAAAAATGCTCTTTCATGTGGCCAGATGAAATATCAAAAAAGGTTCATCTAATTTTACAAAAGTAAGGTATGGTATTTTAAGGAATATTTTTGATTGAAGGCTGGAGTTTTATTCTTTCACCACAAATTATTATTTTATTTTGATTCAATAATTGTAGGGAAAACATACAATAAATTGACTAAAGCTTTAAAAAATGACAAAAGTTTGCCTTTCATCTGTTGATCTGACATAATTGCTATTTTTTCATTGACTTCTTCCAGGTTCGTTATCCAGACAGAATCACACTCATCCGTGGCAATCACGAGTCCCGACAGATTACTCAGGTAGACAGACAGCATATATACCCTGAAATGAGAAGCAAAAAGTAAATTTATCTTCACTCGTACAGGTCTATGGATTTTACGACGAGTGCCTCCGAAAATATGGAAGCATAACTGTCTGGAGATATTGCACTGAGATCTTCGACTATTTAAGTCTCTCTGCCATTATCGACGGAAAAGTAAGATTTCTTAAGATTTTCTCCCATTGGAGGAAACTATTTTTATTCGGAGATTTATTATTACTCATTTTTTTGCAGATATTTTGTGTGCACGGAGGCCTTTCGCCGAGCATTCAAACCTTAGACCAAATACGCACCATTGATCGAAAGCAAGAAGTACCACATGATGGACCCATGTGCGACCTCTTGTGGTCAGACCCCGAAGACACACAAGGATGGGGAGTCAGTCCTAGAGGAGCTGGGTAATCCTGACAGACTAGTTGCTTGATAGTGAAATTTTCACTAAAGTACCCGAAATTTTTTTCAGATATTTGTTCGGTTCAGACGTAGTAGCACAGTTTAATCAGGCCAATGACATAGAAATGATTTGTAGAGCACATCAAGTACGTTTCCAATGGTTTTAGATAAAAAAAATTTATTTAAATTTAATTTATAGAATTTTCAAATCGTTTCTTCTTTTTAGCTGGTGATGGAAGGTTATAAATGGCATTTCAACGAAACCGTTTTAACGGTTTGGAGTGCTCCAAACTACTGCTACCGATGTGGAAACGTCGCAGCCATCCTTGAGCTCGATGAGCATCTACAGCGTGACTTCACGATATTTGAGGCTGCACCGCAAGAATCCAGGGGTGTCCCTTGTAAAAAACCTCAAGCTGATTACTTCTTATAAAACCATACTTTATTTCTGACTAATGAACTTGAAAACTTATCTTGATTAACGTTTCGAACGTGCCCAATAGACTGGAAAATAAATAGTTTGAATGTTAAGACGTATTGTATTGTCAAGGGGTGTTAAATTGTAAAGTTAAGGTGCTTATATTGATATTTTTGGTACAGTGTTATCCTGGAGCAAAGTGCCGAGGCCTTTTTATAACGAAGCAACAACAAAGAGTTTATTACTTTTATATTATCATGTAGTTTAATGTACAAAGAACAAAATCTAAACTTGAAGAATTACAAAATCATTTGTTCACTTTGCGAACTGTCACGTAAAATTTACACTCAAAGGGAAAAAGTGATAAAGGCCACTCAAGCTTTCTCTTTGGGGAAGCCCCTGAGATCAAGAGATAAGACTTTGCTGATGAGACAATCAGCATCGCCCCCCATGAGATTATCTGGGCACACTCCAATCAGTCCATCGGCGTGAGAATAAAACTCATCCTTGAGTGAAATGACCACGACGTTCATGCCTTCGTTGTTTGTACGCTCAGATATGTAAGAGGCAACCTTAAATGTTTTATTTGAAATTAAAGTGATTCATTTTTTCAATTTAAAGATGTATAAATTACCTTTCCAATATTTGTATTGTCTAAAGCTGCATCTATTTCATCGAGAACAAAAAAAGGTGCAGGCATGTAGGAATGAATGGCAAAGAGCAATGCCAGAGCTGCAATGGTCTTTTCACCACCACTCTGAAATAAATGAAAAATCAAAATGGAGGGAACTGAATGCGACAGTTTAAGTACAATCTTACCAAGTTGGACATGGGCTGGAAACGTTTACCAGGAGCGACGCAATTGTAGTTAATACCCTCAAGGTAGGGTTCCTCAGGGTTCTCAGGACCAAGGAAAGCTTGAGCAGACTGGTTTCTTGCAAGAGCTTTATATATTTCATCGATGTTGTTGGAAACGTGATCAAAGCACTTCATGAACAGATCGTACCTACAAATATTGTATTTTACGGTCAGCATTATGCAAAAAAAGCTATCGAAATCTATTTCTTATAATCCAATTAGAATCACCTTTCTTGCTTAACCCTTTCAAAATTTAGCTTAGCTTGCTTCGCCTTCCTTCGAACTGTCTCAAATTCTTTGTTGGTCTCCTCTAGTTTTGATCGAGCGTCATCTAGTTTTTGCATGGCTCTCATGTTAGGCGCTTGTATCTTGTTAATGGTTCCCTGAAACATACATTAATAAAAAATGCAA
>Ga0194133_10004596_pt1 | contig 18327 bp, 19 predicted proteins | sample TA2KigOf40mmetaG_FD_155448 | JGI IMG/M metagenome (GOLD analysis project Ga0194133, IMG submission 155448) | Freshwater microbial communities from Lake Tanganyika, Tanzania - TA2015055 Kigoma Offshore 40m | ecosystem: Environmental > Aquatic > Freshwater > Lake | place: Tanzania: Lake... | reverse complement strand
CTGAAGCTGCTATTTTTAGAAAATTTATTAACTCAATGAAAAAGAAAACAGAAGAAATGAACGAGGAAAAAAAGAGAGCAAAGGGTGAAGAAACAAAATCAAAGTCACCATTCAATGAAATGCACGAAGTTAAATCTCATAAAACGTCCAAAGATGTAAGAGAGCATTGTGGATGTGAAGATGATGCAGTTGAAGAACTTGAAGTTGCACTTAAAAAGTTAGATGATACTTCTTACGATTCAATTGATCAATTAATGCGTCGTATTATGAAAAAACATAATATGACAGCAAAACAATTACATAATGCTTTCGTCGATAAAAATGGTAAAACTCCTGATGATTGGATCAAAAATCTAAAAGAGGGAACTCTTCATCATTGGTTCAAAGGTTCAAAATCAAAAGATGGAAAACCAGGTTGGGTTCAAGCAGATGGATCTCCTTGTGCAAATGAACCTGGAGAAACTAAAACTCCAAAATGTTTTAGTAGTGGAAGATTGAAGGCACTGAAGAGAAAAGGTAAAAAAGGACTCTCACTCATTAAGTCTGCAGTCCGCAGAAAAAGGCAGAAAGATAAAGGACAACAAGCAAAGTCTGGTGGAGCAAGACCAACGATGGTCTCCACTTTTGCTAAGGGTAAAAAAGACCCCAATTATGTAAAAGCAGAACCAGGAATTAAAGAATCAATGGAACTCAACGAAGCAAAAAAAGACAAACCTGGAAAAGGTAGTGGGCAAAAAGATGCTTGTTACCATAAGGTCAAATCTCGTTACAGTGTATGGCCCTCTGCATATGCATCTGGAGCACTTGTCAAGTGTCGTAAAGTTGGTGCAGATAATTGGGGGACAAAATCAGAGGAACTTCAAATGCAGAGATATTGCCCAAAATGCAAAAAAGATGAAACTCGTGATGAGTGTAAGTATGGTCCAAAATATTGGGATATGTTTTCCAGACCATCTGCTTTAACCACCAATCAATTGAAATATAATATTGCCACTGTTCATCCAGGTAATTTTCCAGAGTCATATGACCATGAGTACTCAATGGCTCGCTCTGAACTTTCAACAATCATTTCTGCTGCAAAAAGACTTCGTAAAAAAATGAAGAAAGGTGAGGGAAATATTGAAGCCTGGGTTCAATCAAAAATTACAAAAGCAGCAGATTATATTGATACTGCAGCAGATTATGTAGATAGTGGTGAAATGAGTGAGGCAAAGAAATGTTGGCCTGGATATAAGAAAAAGGGGACTCAAAAGTTATTTGGAAAAACTTATAATCGTTGTGTAAAAGCAGAAGGGTTCTCTAATTGGAGAGCAGAAATGGGTTTGAGTGAGGATTGGCAGTCAGTTAATCGTAACGATAAAACCGATGGTCTCAGTCAGAAAGCTGTAGATGCTTACCGTCGTGAGAATCCAGGTTCTAAACTTCAAACAGCAGTAACTGAAAAAAAACCAACTGGAAAAAGAGCAAAGCGTCGTGCTTCTTTTTGCCGACGTATGAAAGGACACAAAGCAAAAAATACATCAGCAAAAACTGCAAGAGATCCTGATTCAAGAATTAACAAAGCCCTCCGTCGTTGGAACTGTAACTAATGTACGGATCTATTAAAATTTTAGGAAACTCTCAACAATTATCAGGAATAGGAACTACAGTTTCAGATATTAATGGAGTTGGAGCTCAGTATGTTTTAATTCAACATACTGGATCTGGAAATCACTATATAATTGAAAAAACTGGTGCTGGAGTCACTGTTGGAACAGTTTATATGCCGTCTGAATCATTTTTATTAATCAAAAAAGAAAGAACTAATACTATATCTGTTAATAGTGGAAATGATATTTACGCAACTTCAGTAGTTTATCAAGGATAAAAACATTTTATGACTTGACTTAATATTATGCCCATTCAAGATATTCAACTTAAACAGGGAGATGCATATCTCTCTAATCCCAACTTAAAAAGGGCAAATACACAAATTCAATGGACTGAAGAGCAAATTATTGAGTTCTTAAAGTGCAAAGAAGATCCTGTATATTTTGCTAAGAACTATATCAAAATTGTATCTCTCGATCACGGTCTTGTTCCGTTCAAGATGTATCCGTTTCAGGAAAAACTTGTCTCTAATTTTCACAAGTATAGATTTAATATTTGCAAAATGCCCAGACAGACGGGTAAATCTACGACGTGTGTTTCTTATCTTCTTCATTATGCAGTTTTTAATGATAATGTAAATATTGCAATTCTTGCTAACAAGGCATCAACTGCGAGAGATCTTCTTCAAAGATTACAACTTGCATACGAAAACTTACCAAAGTGGATGCAACAAGGTATCTTATCTTGGAATAAAGGTTCTTTAGAATTAGAAAATGGTTCAAAAATTATCGCCGCGTCTACTTCTGCATCTGCTGTTCGTGGTGGATCGTATAATATCATCTTTTTGGACGAATTCGCGTTCATCCCAAATCACATTGCTGATGACTTTTTTGCCTCTGTTTATCCTACTATCTCGTCAGGTCAGAGTACAAAAGTAATTATTGTATCCACACCACGCGGTATGAATCACTTCTACCGTATGTGGCATGACTCTGAACGCGGTAAAAACGAATATGTACCCACAGATGTCCATTGGTCTGAAGTGCCTGGTAGAGACGAAAAATGGAAGGAGCAGACGATTGCAAACACTTCTGAGCAGCAATTTAAAGTTGAGTTTGAGTGTGAATTTTTAGGTTCTGTCAATACTCTCATCAATCCTACAAAATTAAGAAATCTTGTTTACGAAGATCCGATAAAACGTAACGCTGGATTAGATGTTCACGAGCAACCAAAAGAAGATCACAATTATCTACTCACAGTTGACGTTGCTCGCGGAATGGGTAATGATTATTCTGCATTTATAGTTTTTGATATTACAGAGTTTCCGTATAAAGTTGTAGCAAAATATCGCAATAATGAAATTAAACCAATGTTATTTCCGAGTGTAATTAATGATGTTGCTAAAGGATATAATGATGCTTGGTTGTTGATTGAAGTCAACGACATTGGAGATCAAGTAGCTAATATTCTACATTTTGATCTTGAGTATGATAATGTCCTTATGTGTGCTATGAGAGGTAGAGCTGGACAATTGGTAGGTTCTGGATTTAGTGGAAAAAAATCTCAACTTGGCGTTCGTATGACCGCTTCAGTTAAAAAATTGGGATGTTCTAATCTTAAAACTTTACTAGAAGATGACAAACTTTTAGTTTGTGATTATGATATTATTAGTGAACTGACAACATTTGCACAAAAACACAATTCTTTTGAAGCAGAAGAGGGATGTAATGATGACCTAGCAATGTGCCTTGTTATTTTTTCTTGGTTAGTTGCACAGGATTATTTTAAAGAAATGACGGATAATGATGTTCGTAAAAGAATATATGAAGAACAAAAAAATCAGATAGAACAAGATATGGCACCTTTTGGATTTATTTCAGATGGTATTAGTGATATGACAAGTTTTGTAGATCAAGATGGCGATCGTTGGCATCTTGATGAGTATGGAGATATGTCATATATGTGGGATTATAGGTAATGGATTTTGATGATCAAATTGAACTAGAGCATATATTGTTTCTTGAAAGAAAGTGTAGATCTTGTGGTAAAATAAAAAATATATTAGATGATTTTTATTTAACTCGCAAAGATAAAGGAGTTTTTCCATCGGCATACTCTTATGAGTGTAAAGAATGTACTAAAGTTAGGGTTTCAAAAAAAAGAAAAGATAAAATAAAGGATAGTAAGTGGCAATATCCAGATTGGTAAATGTTCATGGATGGTTTCCCCAATAGAACTATACATTTTCATAAATATTTTTAGAATAATTCTGGACTTGTAGGAGAACAAAGATGCCACTAAATTTAGCATCTCCTGGAATTGTAGTAAGAGAAGTTGATTTAACGGTAGGAAGAGTCAATACAGTATCACCTTCAATCGGAGCAATTGTTGCGCCTTTTGAAAGAGGTCCTGTTGGTACTCCTGCCGTCATAGAAAATGAAAATGACTTACTCAATACTTTCGGACACCCATATTCAACAGATAAGCATTATGAGCATTGGATGGTCGCATCATCCTATCTTGCTTATGGTGGAACCTTAAGAGTTGTAAGAGCGGATGACACTGGATTAAATAACGCTTCTGCTGGAACTGGATCAATAATTAAAATTAAAAGTGAGGAGCATTATAATCAGTTAGGTTATGATGAGAACACAATTTCTAATTTTACAGTAGTATCAAAAAATCCTGGCACTTGGGCAAACGGTATTAAAGTTGCTCTTATTGACGCAAAAGCAGATCAAACTTTGGGTATTAATACCTCTGGATTAGTAGTTGGTTATGGAATCACTCAAGCAATTACTTCAGTACTGCCTGGTGTGGGTTCAACAACTGTTTTAGGAGGTCATTTAAAGGGTATTATTACCGGTATTGGTGCTAGTAATATTGATATTAAAGTTCTAAGTCATGTTTCTGCGGGAGGAACGGAAACAGCAGTTGATTATCAACCAGGTGGTGTTTATTTATTTGGAACAACTGGAAATCTTTCAGTAAAAAATAATTCAAATGTTGGCGTCGCAACAACTACTGTCACTTCACAGATTGATTGGTTTAATAGTCAGTCAGTCACTCTTTCAAATGGGTCAATTGAATGGGAAACTCTTGCTCAAAGACCATCAACTTCAGCATATGCTGAAGCAAGAGGGGGAAGATTTGATGAGATTCATGTAGTAGTTATTGATGATGCTGGAACAATTACAGGTAATGCTGGAACAATTCTTGAAAAACATTTGAGTCTTTCAAAAGCAGAGGATGCAGAGTTCTCATTAGGTTCTCCATCTTATTGGAGAAAGTATCTTGCAACAAATTCCCAATACATTTTTGGTGGATCTCAACCATCAGGAACTGTTAAGACTGGATTTAATGCCGATGGATACACACCAACAACTAGTAATGCTTGGGATCAAAATGCACAGAACATCATTTTTGATGCTACTGGAGCAAACACCCTGACTCTCGCAAATGGTAAAAATTATGGCGGAAAAACTGGAATTACATCAACTGGAGCTCTTACTTCAGGTTTAGATGATATTATTAGTGGATATGGTTTATTTGAAAATACCGAAAACTTTGAAGTAGATTTTCTATTAATGGGATCTGCGAATTATGTAAAAGAACAGGCACAAGCACTGGCAAATAAACTGATTGCTGTTGCAGAATTAAGAAAAGATGCCATAGCGTTTATCTCCCCATATCGTCAAGCATTCTTGAATGATTCTTCGGTTGGAACTGTTACCGTCAATAATGACGATACAATCACTGATAATGTAATTGGATTCTACGCTCCTGTTACGTCCACAACATATGCTGTTTTTGATAGTGGATACAAATACATGTATGATCGATTCAATGATGTGTTTAGATATATTCCTTTGAATGGTGATATTGCTGGAACTTGTGCTAGAAATGACATCAATCAGTTTCCATGGTTCTCACCAGCAGGAACTTCAAGAGGTGCAATTTTAAACGCAGTTAAACTTTCCTATAATCCAGGTAAAGTTCAGAGAGACAAACTCTATTCTAATAGAGTTAATCCTGTCATCTTCTCACCTGGAGATGGTATTATTCTGTTTGGTGATAAAACTGGATTTGGCAAATCATCGGCATTTGATAGAATTAATGTTCGTAGACTCTTCATTTATCTTGAAGATGCAATTGCTGCTGCTGCCAAAGATCAACTCTTCGAATTCAACGATGAAATCACAAGAACAAACTTTGTAAATATTGTTGAACCATTCCTTCGTGATGTACAATCAAAACGTGGTATTTTTGATTATGTTGTTGTTTGTGATGAAACGAATAATACTGCTGCGGTGATCGACAACAATGAATTTGTTGCTGACATTTATATTAAACCAGCAAGATCAATTAACTTCATTGGTCTTACCTTTATTGCCACCAGAACTGGTGTTTCTTTTGAAGAAGTAATCGGAAACGTTTAATTAATTTAGAGGTCTCAAACTATGGCAACTAGAAATCAACTAAATCCACCCCCTTTAAGGAAGATTACCGACTTCAAGAGCAAGCTTACAGGTGGTGGCGCCCGCTCTAATCTTTTTGAAATTGTAGTGAACTTTCCAGATGCTGCTCAACCAGGATCTGTAGTTCTAGACAAAATTAGATTTTTGGCAAAAGCTGCTCAACTTCCAGCATCGAATGTAGCATCTATTGATGTTCCTTTTAGAGGAAGAATTCTTAAAATTGCTGGGGATAGAACCTTTGATAGTTGGACAATTACTGTCATCAATGACACTGACTTTGCTATTCGTTCTGCTTTTGAAAAGTGGATGAATACAATTAATAAAGTTTCCGACAATACTGGTTTGACAGATCCTGCACTATATCAAGCTGATGCTTATGTGTATCAACTTGATCGTAATGGCGGCGTTCTTCGCCAATATCATTTTTATGATATTTTTCCAACTCAAGTCGGAGCTATTGAACTTTCTTATGATACAACTGGGGCAATTCAAGAATTCCCTGTTGAAATGCAAGTTCAATGGTGGGAAGCAGTCAGAGGTAATGCTCCCGGATCTGGTGGAGAAGACATCAACTAAATAGTATATAATAAGAATTTAAACTTTATAATATGGCAAAACTTTTTGGTTTTTCTATTGAGGATACAAATCCAAAATCGCCTTCAATAGTATCCCCCGTTCCTCAAACTAATGAGGACGGGGTTGATAATTATATTGCAAGTGGATTTTATGGACAATATCTTGATATTGAAGGTGTTTATCGATCTGAACATGATTTAATTAAAAGATATAGAGAAATGTCATTACACCCAGAGTGTGATAATGCCATTGAAGACGTTATTAATGAAGCAATCGTCAGTGACTCATACGATTCCCCTGTAGAAATAGAGTTATCGAATTTAAACGCAAGTGACAAATTAAAAACAAAAATAAGAGAAGAATTTAAATATATTAAAGAAATTTTAGATTTTGATAAAAAATCTCATGAAATTTTTAGAAACTGGTATGTTGATGGAAGATTATTTTATCTCAAAATAATTGATGTAAAAAATCCTCAAGATGGAATTCAAGAGTTGAGATTCATTGATCCAATGAAGATGAGATATATTCGTCAAGAGAAAAAAACAAATGCAAAGGATATTAGAAATTTAAATAGATCTGTTAGTGAACAAAAAGTATTTTCTCCAGAAATTGAAGAATATTTTCTTTATACTCCGACTCCAAATTATCCAACAGGACTAATATCAGGTGCTGGGGCACAAAAAGGAGCAGTAAAAATTGCAAGAGATTCTATAACATATGTAACTTCTGGATTGGTTGATAGAAATAAAGGTACAGTTCTTTCATATCTCCATAAAGCAATCAAAGCACTCAATCAACTTAGAATGATCGAGGATTCTTTGGTAATTTACAGGCTTTCCAGAGCACCAGAACGCCGTATTTTTTATATTGATGTTGGTAATCTTCCAAAAGTAAAAGCAGAACAATACCTCAAAGAGGTTATGTCTCGATATAGAAATAAATTAGTTTATGATGCAGGAACTGGTGAAATTCGTGATGATCGTAAGTTTATGAGCATGCTTGAAGATTTCTGGCTTCCAAGAAGAGAAGGTGGTAGAGGAACTGAAATTACCACTCTTCCCGGTGGTCAAAATCTTGGAGAACTTGCGGATATTGAATACTTCCAGAAAAAACTTTATAGAGCACTTGGAGTTCCGGAATCAAGAATTGCATCTGATGGTGGATTTAATTTAGGTCGTTCTTCAGAAATCTTGAGAGATGAACTTAAGTTTTCAAAATTTGTTGGAAGATTAAGAAAGCGTTTTGCGAATATGTTCAATGACATGCTTCGCACTCAATTAATTTTAAAAAATATTGTTTCTCCGGAAGATTGGGAAACTATGAGTGATCATATTCAGTATGATTTTCTTTATGATAATCACTTTGCAGAATTGAAAGAATCAGAACTTTTAAATAATAGACTTGCATCATTAGCAACAATTGAACCATATATTGGAAAGTATTATTCTACTGAGTATATTCGTAAAAAAATTCTTCACCAAACTGATTCAGAGATTATTGAAATTGATGAACAAATTGAAGATGAAATTAAAAAGGGAATAATTCCCGATCCATCTCAAATTGATCCGGTTACTGGAGAGCCTCTTCAACAACCCACTGATCAAATGACTGGTTATGGAAATGAAGGTATGGGACAAGATGGTATGACAATGGGAGAAGTTCCACAAGAACCTTCTCTTGATCAGCAGTCGGTTAATATGGAAAAACAATTAAAAAGAGACGCCAAAAAGGCAGAGATATAAATAAATCATAGACATACATTAAATTTTTATGGAAGATATTATCGATTTGATTGCAACAGATGCATCTCCTGCTGAAATTTCCAATGGTATTAAAAACGCATTGTACACTAAAGCAGCAGAAAGAGTAAATGCAGCACGACCTTTAATTGCATCATCAATGTTTGGTGAAAATGAAGCAAGCGAAGAAGAGTACACAGAGGATCAAGAATAATGGCGATTAAAATTGTTCAGGATGTTCAAATACCCAGAATAACTCCTGCAGTTGGTGTTGCGTCCACAAGTATCGCAATTTCATTAAAAACTGGATATTTGAGAATTACTATCGGTTCAACTGGAAATATTGCTGGTGGATATGTTGCAATTGGAACTAATCCAGTTGTGAATAGAAATTGTTTTCATATTGTTCCATATAGTACGGATATTATTAAAGAAACTTTGAGAAATCAAAGAATAGTAGGAGTCACTACTGGAACAACAACAACATTAAATTTTGGACAAAATAATGGAAACACATTTGCATCAACAGATTATGTAACGGTATCTGGGGCAGCTTCGGCAGGTATTAACACAACACACGTATCTATAGTTTCTTCCGGTGATGACTCAATTACCATTGCCCATAATAGCTCATCTGTTACATCGCCAGACATTAGTGGAGCAATCGTTTCAAGAAGTGTTAAGGTTGCTTGTTTAACAGATGACCCCAACAGCTTTTTTAATATTTCAGAAGTAGTCACTCTAATTTCCGAGTAAAAAAAATGAAACTCATCACAGAAGAAGTCTCACAAGTAAAATTTATTACTGAAAAAGTAAACGGCAAGTCAACAATGTTTATTGAAGGTATTTTCCTTCAGGGAGATATTTGTAATCGTAACGGAAGAATGTATCCTATGGATACTCTTTCACGTGAAGTGAAGAGATATAATGAAACTTTTGTTTGTAAAGGTCGTGCTCTTGGTGAGCTTGGACATCCAGATGGTCCAACCGTAAATCTTGACCGTGTATCTCATAAAATTGTTTCGTTAGAACAAAACGGAACAAACTTTAGAGGAAAAGCACAACTTCTTGAAACTCCAATGGGTAAGATTGCCAAATCTTTATTAGAATCTGGTGTATGTCTTGGTGTTTCTTCTCGTGGTGTTGGTTCACTTAAAATGACTAATGAAGGCCATAAAATTGTCGGTGAAGATTTTATGCTCGCAACTGCGGCTGATATTGTTGCCGATCCTTCTGCTCCTGATGCATTTGTTCAGGGAATTATGGAAGGTAAAGAATGGGTTTGGGATGGGGGAATTCTTCGTGAAAAACTTGCAGAATCAACAAAACGTAGAATTAACACATTAGTTGATAGTAGAAAACTACAGGAACATAAAGTTCAATTGTTTCAAGATTTTCTTTCAAATCTTTGATTTAATAAATAAATATAGATTATAACACAATCAATCTAAAAATGTCCGTTGGTAGAAATTTACAAGAAATGGAAAACGTAGTAACCAAAGGAGCTGCAGCTGCCGAACCAATGCACAATGTTTCACAAAATGCTTCGGGAGTTTTAACTCCTGGACAAAGTGGTGCTTGGGAAGATCTCGGCGGTCCTACTCCCGAAAATTATCGTCCAGATGACGATTCAGCAAAACTGGAAACTCCAGGAAAAACTCTTGCTCAAGTTAAAAATGTTGTAAATGCGAAAGCAGCAGCAGCTGCAGAACCGATGCACGCAATGGCTAAAGAGGAAGTTGAAGAAGACGAAGAACTTCTAGAAGCTGCTGAGGAAGAAGAGGAAGAAGAGGAAGGTGGTAAAAAGCATTCCAAGAAAAAAGTAGCAGAAACTAAAAAAGAAGAAGAAGAAGAAGAAGAAGAGGAAGAGGAAGAAGAGGGTGGTAAGAAGAAAAAGAAAATGGAAGAAGAGTTTGACATCGAAGAAGATGTTAATGCTCTCTTGGAAGGTGAAGAACTTTCTGAGGAATTCCAAGAGAAAGCACGTACCATCTTTGAAGCAGCAATTAAATCTAAAGTTGCTGAGATTAAAGAGTCACTCCAAGAGTCTTATGAATCCACTCTTGTAGAAGAAATTAGTTCCATTAAATCAGAACTTACTGACCGTCTTGATGCATACCTTGAGTATGTCGCTGATGAGTGGATTCAAGAGAATGCACTTGCAGTTGAACACGGTCTCAAGACTGAAATGACTGAATCATTCCTTCAAGGAATGAAGAGTCTTTTTGAAGATCATTATGTAACAATCCCTGAAGATAGATATGATGTAATCGAGAGCATGGTAGATAAACTTGATGAAATGGAAGAAAAACTCAACGAGCAAATCGAAAGAAATGTTGCTCTTAATAGAAGATTAGCAGAGTCAGTTGCTGATGTAATCTTTGCAGAAGTCGCTGAGGGTCTTGCACTTTCTCAGAAAGACAAACTCGCTTCTCTTGCTGAAAATGTTGAGTTTGAAAGTGAAGCAGACTATCGTGAGAAGCTAGTAACGTTGAGGGAATCATATTTTCCAATCAACGCTGGTACTCAACAAAGAGACACCTCAGACACAATTTCTGAAGAGACAACAACTGAATCAATTTCAGTTTCTCCATTAATGGAATCGTATCTTCAGACTCTGAGTAGAGTTTCTAAAAAGTGATTTATAGATCATAAAATTCAAACTAACTTTTTTAAAGAGGTAAAATCCAATGCAAATGTTCAATGCAGAACAATTGCAGGAGAAGTGGGCACCAATCCTCGACTATGAGGGTCTTGATCCAATCAAAGATTCACATCGTAGAGCGGTAACTGCTATCCTGCTAGAAAACCAAGAGAAAGAACTTCGTGAAGAGCGTTCTTTCCTTTCGGAAGCAACTCCAACCGTCAACACAAATACCGGTGCCAATGCAGGTTTCTCTGCTAGTGCATCAACTCCTGTTGCTGGTTTCGATCCCGTTCTGATCTCACTGATCAGACGTGCAATGCCTAACCTGGTCGCTTATGACCTTGCCGGCGTTCAACCAATGAACGGTCCTACTGGATTGATCTTCGCAATGCGTTCGAGGTACAAGACTATGGGTGGAACGGAAGCTCTGTTTGGCGAAGCAGACACCGCATTCTCAGGTCAAGATAATGGTTTCAACCTTACCAACGGATTCACCAGTGGTGCTGTTGGTATGGGTACTACCTCACAGCAAGGTAGTAATCCTGGTCTTCTTAATCCTGAATCAGGTCAAACCGCTACTACCTACAACGTAGGTCAGGGCATGAGAACCGACGATGCTGAAGCACTCGGCGGCGCAGGCACTGATCAATTCAACGAGATGGCATTCTCGATCGAGAAAGTCACCGTTACTGCTAAGTCAAGAGCTCTGAAAGCTGAGTACACCTTAGAACTCGCACAAGACCTCAAGGCTATCCACGGTCTGAATGCAGAAGCTGAGCTTGCTAATATCCTTAGCACTGAGATTCTTGCTGAAATCAACCGCGAAGTTATTCGTACCATCTATCGCGTTGCTGAGTCTGGTGCTCAGACTAACGTTGCTTCTGCTGGTATTTTTGACCTTGACGTTGACTCCAACGGTCGTTGGTCGGTTGAGAAGTTCAAGGGTCTTATCTTCCAAATCGAGCGCGATGCCAACGCTATCGCACAAAGAACTCGTAGAGGGAAGGGTAACATGATCCTCTGCTCCGCTGATGTTGCTTCGGCACTCACAATGGCAGGCGTTCTTGATTACACCCCTGCACTCAACGCTAACCTTAACGTTGATGATACTGGTAACACTTTTGCTGGTGTTCTGCAAGGTAAGTATCGCGTCTATATTGACCCATATGCTGCCAACGTTGCTGCTAATCAGTACTATGTTGTTGGTTATAAGGGTTCCTCACCTTATGACGCTGGACTCTTCTACTGTCCATATGTTCCTCTCCAAATGGTACGTGCCGTTGGTCAGGACACCTTCCAGCCCAAGATTGGATTTAAGACCAGATATGGTCTTGTTGCCAACCCATTTGCTGAAGGTACTGATGTTGGTCAGGGTCTTCTCACTGTTAATAAGAACCGCTACTACAGAAGAGTACGTGTCGATAATTTAATGTGATCTAAATTCACATATTTTCAGAGGGTTCTTCGGAACCCTCTTTTTTTATCTAAATAAAAAGACTTATGAAGTCCTTTAAGCAGTTTTGTAAAGAAGCAAGTATTCAAGAACTTTTTGGATTTGAAATGCCCAAATTATCAGCACCAAAACCTTCTACTGAAGTTCTTGCATATAAGAATTATAAACCAGGAGTCCTTGACAAATCAACTGGTAAATTTACTCAAAGAGCACACACTGCTACCGAAAAGGATAGATATGGATGGAAACCAGTAAAAGCAAGCTCATATAGTAAAGCAGACACTCCAGGATCTTTAACTGCAAGTGGTCATAAATTTGATGATACTCAAAGATTAGTTGCAGTGCCTTACAAATCTAAAACAAGTTCTAAACCATCAACTCCATTTGGAACTAAACTCGATTTAACTACAAAACCAGTAGGAAAAGAAACAAAAGTTGCAAAGACTTCTGTTCAGGATACTGGTAATTTTGGACCCGCTGGTGATTATAACAAATCAACTGGTATGGATTTAAGTTTAAGAACAGCAAAGGATTTGGCACCAGTATCATCATCCAGAGAATGGGGAAAAAGACAGATTTATGTAAGAACTGCTCCAACAACACCATCTTTGGCAAAAGTATCCCCATCTAAAAAATAAAATGGCATCGGCGTGTAATTTTCCAGGACAAATCACAAATAGAAACTTTTTATCTCCAGCAGGTTTTAAGTTTAATATTGCAAAAGATCCTAAAATATCATTTTTTTGTAACAGTGCTAGAATACCTGAAATTAATTTAGCACTTGCATTACAACCATCTTATCTAAAAGATATTGATGTTCCTGGAGAAAAATTAACTTATGGAGATTTAACGATTCGATTTTTAATTGATGAAAACCTTGAAAATTATATGGCAGTTCATAATTGGTTAACTGGACTTGGATTTCCAGAAACAACAGAGCAATATCGGGATTTAATTACTGATGTTAAAGGATTGCTTGATCCAAAAGAAGCATTTAGTGATGGAACTTTAAGAGTATTAAACTCTAATTTTAAAGATGCAGCTATTGTAAAGTTCAAAGATATGTTTCCATATTCTTTATCATCACTTGAGTTTGATGCAACAATTACTGACGTTCAGTACTTTACAGCAGAGGCATCTTTCAAGTATACTATCTACAATATCTTAGGAACAGACAATAAACCTTTATGAATCTTGATGAAATTAGTGAAATGTGGCAAAGAGATTCTGTCATCGATCCTGATAATTTACACGATGAATCTTTAAAAATACCTCAACTCCATTCTAAGTATTATACTTTATATAATACAATTACTTTGTTGCGTGAGAAAGCAAGAGAGACTTACAATAGAGTTAAGTTAGAGCGTTATAATTATTATACAGGAAAGGCACCAGCAGAGGTTTATGAGGAAGAACCATTTCCTTATAAAGTAAGAGATAAAGAGGCGTTACAGAGGCATATGGATGCCGATGAGAGATTGAACAAAGTAGATCTAAAAATTAGGTATTACGATATTATGCTTAAGTTTCTTGAGGAAATTATTAAATGTATATCAAACAGAACGTTTCAAATCAAGAATGCTCTGGAATGGCATCGGTTCCAGGCAGGGTTTAATTAATCAAATAAATACTCATAACTGATATGTTATGAATGTCCCATTTGATTATCTCAAAGAAGAATGAGGTATATCTTCAAGTTGAGGCAGAACCACACGTCTATTATGAGTTAAGAGACGCATTTCAATTTGAAGTACCAAATGCTAAGTTTGCTCCCGCCTACAAAAACAAGTGGTGGGACGGATTTATCTACCTGTTTAATGTGAATACAAGAGAAATATATGTTGGTTTATTGGATAAACTCATAAGGTTCTGTGAGCAGCACAATTATACTTATGAGTTTCGAAATAACAAGTATTACGGTCTTCCTTTTGAGGTAAATGAACATATCTCAAAAGAAGGTGTAAAAGATTATATGATTTCTATTTGTAAGTATGCTCCCCGCGAGTACCAAGTTGAGGGAGTATACGACGCTTTAAAACATAATCGAAAGTTGTTGATATCTCCAACTGCTTCTGGAAAGTCCTTGATGATATACTCGATTGTGAGATATTACGTTGAGAAAGGACAAAATACTCTGATAGTCGTTCCGACGACATCCCTTGTAGAGCAGATGTATAAAGACTTTGCAGATTATGGGTTTGACGTGGGTTCATATTGCCACAAGATCTATGCTGGAAAAGAAAGAGAGACTGACTCTCAGGTCATCATTACAACCTGGCAGTCCATCTACAAACTTCCCCGACAATATTTCTCAAGATTTAATGTGGTCGTAGGAGATGAAGCACACCAGTTTAAATCAAAGTCATTAGTATCTATAATGACAAAACTTTCTGATGCAAAATATCGTTACGGTTTCACAGGAACACTCGACGGAACACAGACACACAAGTGGGTTCTAGAAGGTTTATTTGGTCCTTCTTATAAAATCATCAGAACGGAAGAACTGATGGAGAAAGGTCATGTTGCCAAACTGGATATCAATATTCTTCTATTGAAACATCCACCGAATAAGTTTGAGAATTTTGAGGAAGAAGTTCAATACATCATCAATCACGAGAAGCGTAATAAGTTTATTCGTAACCTTGCCCTTGATTTGAAAGGAAATACTCTTATTTTATTTTCCAGAGTAGAAGGTCATGGACAACCATTATACGATCTCATAAATAACAATATAGACAAAGATCGCCACGTGTTCTTTGTTCACGGTGGTGTGGATACCGAAGATCGAGAAAAAGTAAGAGAAATTACAGAAAAAGAAAACAATGCAATCATCGTCGCTTCTTACGGCACTTTTTCTACTGGTATTAATATCAGAAATCTACATAATGTTATCTTTGCTTCCCCTAGTAAATCAAGAATCAGAAACCTCCAATCAATCGGACGAGTCCTAAGAAAGGGGGACAATAAAACTAAAGCAACTTTATATGATATTGCCGATGATATAAGTCATAAATCACGAAAAAATTATACACTTAATCACTTAATAGAAAGAATCAAAGTTTATAATGAAGAAAACTTTAATTATGATATTGTAAACATACCTTTTAAAAACTAATGGGAGACGAGTTCTACGCAGCACTTAAATTGGTTACTGGAGAAGAAATATTTTCATTAGTTTGTATTGATGAAAATGATGGAGATCCTATTTTAATTCTTCAAAATCCAGTTATTATGAAAGTTTTTGCAAATCATGTTGGAACTTATGTTAAGATTAAAGCATGGATGGAAATACCTGATGACGATTTCTTTTTAATTAAATTTGATAAAGTCATTACTATGACTGAAATCAAAAATCAATCTACGATTGATTTTTATCATAGATATCTTAAAGATGATAATGTTGATATTGAAATTGATGGTAAAGTAACAATATCTGATAAAATGGGATATTTGGGTTCTGTTGAAAATGCCCGTAAAGATTTAGAAGATATTTTTTTAAAAGATCTTAAAGATAATAAAGAAAGCTAAATCTTATCTTCAAAAGCAACAAACCTAGTCTACTCATATTTTTGGTACTTGTCAAGATCTTGTGTAATGTGGTATAATAACTTCAACTTATATTAAACTTCAATTTATATTAAAACAAAAAAATGTATTATGCCCAAAAAGAAATCAGAACATTATGTAAATAATAAGGAGTTACTAGAAGCATTAATTGTTTATAGAACTAAAGTTGAAAAATCATATTTGAAGAAGTATGATAAAGATCTTACAAAACAACCAAAGGAAGAAAGAGCAAAACATTGGGAAGGTAAGCCCCCTATCTCAAACTATCTGGGTGAGTGCTTTTTGAAAATCGCTACACACCTTTCATACAAGCCTAACTTTGTGAACTATATGTTCCGTGACGATATGATCTCTGATGGGATCGAAAACTGCGTCCAGTATATTCATAATTTCAATCCAGAGAAGTCACAAAACCCCTTTGCATATTTTACTCAAATCATTCACTACGCTTTTCTTCGTCGTATTCAAAAAGAGAAGAAGCAACTAGAAATCAAAACCAAGATTATTGAAAGGACTGGATTTGATGAGGTTATGATGGTTGACGACAGCTTGCTTTCTGGCAGTAGTTCCGACTATAATACTATTAAAGACAACATTTCGTATAGAAACAATCGATGACTCGTTTAGCCGTACTCTCTGATACACACTGGAGTGCCCGCAAAGCGTCCAGACATTTACACGATTATTTTGAACTCTTCTATAAGAATGTGTTTTTTCCTGCTTTAGAGGAGCATGGAATTCAAACAGTCATTCATATGGGAGATGCTTTTGATAATCGTAAAAGTATTGACTTCTGGGGTCTTGACTGGACTCGAAGAGTGGTATTGGATCCACTTTCTAAATATGAAACTCATATGATTGTGGGAAATCATGACATTTTTCTTCGCAATTCCACGGAAATTAATGCTCCAGAACTTCTTCTAAAAGATTACCCAAATATTAAAACTTATAATTCTCCACAAACTGTAAAAATTGGTGGTATTGATGTAATGATGCTTCCATGGATTTGTAGTGAAAATTATGATGAGACTCTCAAGCAAATCAAAAAGTCAAAAGCAAAAGTTGCTTTTGGTCATTTAGAACTTCAAGGTTTTCGTGTAAATAAGCATTTGATGATGGAAGATCATGGAATGGATCCGAAGATCTTTGATAAGTTTACCAAAGTATTTTCAGGGCATTATCATACAAGATCTGATAATGGAAAGATCTTTTATCTTGGAAATACCTACGAGATGTATTGGAGCGATGTAAATGACACAAGAGGTTTTCATATTTTTGATACTGAAACATTAGAACATACTCCAATTAACAATCCTTATAAATTATTTTATAACATTTATTATGAGGATACACCACATCAAATGTTTGATGTTACGGAGTATACAAATAAAATTGTAAAAGTGATTGTTCGTAAAAAATCTAAATCAAAAGATTTTGAAAAGTTCATTGATAAACTTTACACAGTTGGCATTCAAGATCTTAAGATTATTGAAAACTTTGAGATTCAAGAAAATGAAGAGTTTGAAATTAGTGAAGATGAAAACACTCTTACAATTTTAAATCGTTATATTGAAGAATCAGAGTTTGAGTTTGATAAGACGATTATTAAAGGTATTTTTCAAGATCTTTATCAGCAAGCTTGCGAAGTAGAATGATGTTTCTTCTTACTCTTAAAGACAGAAAAGACGACGGAGCCTACGCAGTTCAAAACCGATATGGTGAAAAAGTTTTGTTTTTATTTGAGGATGAAGATGACGCAGTTCGTTATGCTTTACAATTGGAAGATCAAGAAGAAACTGAAATGGATGTTGTTGAAGTTGATGATGAGCTTGCCATAAAGACTTGTAGGACTTATAATTACAAGTATACTGTAATTACACCTGACGATATTGTAATTCCCCCAAGAGATGTTAGTATTTCACAAGATTAATAAACCTTTTAGAAACATAAAATATTATAAATTAATTAAGAAATAAACCTTTTAGCATATTAATGTTTCATCTTCATCATATGCTCCCAAAGCACTCATCTTATTTTGATTATCTTGGTAATGTTAAAGAAGATGAATATTATAAAATTTATTTAACTCCTAAAGGGCACGCAGATCAACACGATATTTTATATAAAGTATTTGGAGATAAATTTGATAAGATTGCTGCTGATGGTCTTAGAGGACAAAAAAATATAAAACTACAAGTTTTTAGTGAAGCGGGAAAGCGAGGTGGTAAGGTAAAACCAGATGCTTCAGCAAAAGAAAAAATGTCTAATAAAAAA
>Ga0194133_10004595_pt1 | contig 18327 bp, 14 predicted proteins | sample TA2KigOf40mmetaG_FD_155448 | JGI IMG/M metagenome (GOLD analysis project Ga0194133, IMG submission 155448) | Freshwater microbial communities from Lake Tanganyika, Tanzania - TA2015055 Kigoma Offshore 40m | ecosystem: Environmental > Aquatic > Freshwater > Lake | place: Tanzania: Lake... | reverse complement strand
AAAGACACACAAAATCAACAATCTATGTTGAAAAAATCCCGCAAATTGTATCAACAGGGAAAATATTATACCCGCCGAGCCGTCCCTTCCTTCAAGAGTCGTCCCTCTAACCACATTACCCGTGCAAAACAAATATACGGCATAGGTTCCATCGCCCCCACTCCCGCTTTAGCCCAAGCCACTGGTTGTTCTCTCGACGCTCTAAAAAAAATAGTGAGTAAAGGCGAAGGTGCTTATTTTTCATCTGGTTCAAGACCCAACCAAACCGCCCAATCTTGGGGTATTGCCCGTTTAGCAAGTTCCATCACCAGCGGGAAATCTGCCGCGGTGGATTTTAACATATTATACGACGGATGCGACCACCGCAAGAAAGCCTATAAATTAGCATTGAAATCTCGTAGGAAATGGGGACACGGACAGGGCCATACAAAACGCCGCGTCATCTAAAACAATTATTCAATAAAAAATATAAACCTCTGAATAAATATTTGTATAAAATGGATACAAATATTTACATTACCCGGCGTAGCTCAATTTATGGTATTCGTCTATATACTTTCACCAACAAACAGACAATCCTATATGAACGCACCAGTGATACTCCATTACTGGCTGCTACAATAAAAGAGGCACACTTATTTTATGAAAGTGTAAAAGAACCACCTACACAAATAAAAATACAAATAAAATGCGAAAATATAGAAGACAATGAGGATAAAATTATGGTTTGGTGGAATATGTCCCCAGCAGAGTTTATGCAGATGGCGACCGACCCCCGCTACACATAACACGCGAGCATCCCCCTAATTCCAGGCCAAGAACGGACCCCAGCAGAATACTCCCCGCAAGTTTCTCTCCGCCATTGTTCTTTCAGCGACCCCCGAACAAGTAAAATCCGTCGTCGTTCAGCCACCACTTTTCGCCAATGTCGTTGTATAATTCGTAGCCAATGTGTTTTCACTATAGCACGGTGTTCTATAAACCCATCTTCCGCCACATATTTATATAATTCTACAATTTGTATATGGAACGATTTTTTCATCTTTTTCACTATGCAATCTTTCTTTCGATCTGCCTCCATTTTTTGCGAAATAAATAACGAGTATAATCGTTTGTATTTATAATCTGTATAAGAACAGAGACAAACCAATAAAACATCATAAGAGCTACCAAAAAAAATCCAGGGATTTAATCTTATACCCACGAAAAGGCTCGGGCAAGTATATTCTACAGTTGATAATATGTATTTTGGTGTGGAATGTGTTCCAGCCTCGACCCCACCCCCGCCCCCACCTCCCGCTGAAATATTATCATTATAAAATTCAATTGCACCATAAATTTCATCTCCTTCTCTCAACTTTTCTATATCTTTCACCGGAAAATCAATCAACCATTCACAAAACTCAACAAATAATTCTTCTATATTGTGGCGTTCTTGCTCCATTATTCTCGTTGTATAGTCATTTGTATAAATACAACACTTCATATTTATGCTGTTTTCTTATTATTTATAGCACCACCCATCACAATACCCGAGAAATCCATATCATAACTAACATAAAGGTTCAACCATATATAATATAGAATTTTATTATGAAAGATACTGAACGCCGCAGGTTAAAGGCGATCCGGCCTATAACAAAATCGTGGGTATTGAGAAAAATCACGAATAAAATCTTATACAATTCCAAAGAGTTTAAACTTGATTTGGAATTATTCGCAAAACACCAGCCAACCAGAAAACATTTGAACCCGTCATTCAATGCATTTTCACAGGAATTTAGTTTTTATTATTTCAATACAACTTCAAGAAACAACTTTTGGTTTTTCTTGTATTGTCAGCATTTTTACCAAATGATAAACACTTATCCTATTTCTAAATTCAATTCTATACGCATTATTTTGTATAAACTAAAACAATTTCTTGGTCCCGATTTTGAAACACATTTTGATTATATGCATTTTATGGACCGTATTTTCCAAATGCAAAAATACTACTGGACGCTCCGCCGATTTGTGATGCACTGTCAATATAAGAGGGCAAAAGTCCAAATAGACCACGATTTGTATTTGAACCCGATTGATATTCAGAAAAAAGATGCATTTGTCCTATTGCAAAATGGGAAACTGTATTATTTTTCAATCGTAAATTTATGTAAAATAATTATTAATGCGATAACAAATACACAACATCATTTTATAACACCGAAACCAATAAAAAATCCGCATAACAATGTGGAATTGAAACTAAACGATTTATACAATATTTATTTTAAAATGCGATTTGAAAATATTCCAATCCCGAAACTATTCTCTCAATTTTTTCTTGTTGATTTTAATATTTCCAAGTTTAAAACAAAATATGCGACGGATATACAGCGACAACATATAAATAGTTATGTGGATAATGCAACCGTAAATGAATTAATCGGGTATGCATATGAATTGGTTGAAATGGTTGATAAACATCATATATGGGATTTTGATGATGAGTTTCCTGATGAAATAATTATACGCGAATTGACCCCCTATATTAAATCATATTTATTGTATTCTTATACTATTGATCCCAGTGTATCCCAAACGCAAATTATGGATAAACTTGGTATAATTATACGGGCAAATCCTGATTTTGGAAAAAAGAAAATAGATAACCGGTTTATATCTAATCCAGGGTTCTATGACAAACTTTTTCCGGCATATTTGGTTCGGCAAGGAGGGAGCCATTATTTGGCTTCACATAATGATTGTCGTATAGATCGGCCCGTTAATGAATATTCTTATTCGTTATTGTTTAGAGATGGGTCTATGCATCACCCAACTACACGACCAGCTCGTTCTTGGATGTCTTCGCAAGATACCGAAACAACTACAGATGAGAGTGTGTGGTCTTCTCCTACAGAAGGGTCTGATGGCGTCGATAGTGATGATGGTGATGATGGTGATGATGGTGATGATGAGGGTTCTATTTTATTGGCGGAAGAAGATGCGGCATCTGCTGTAAATTTAGATATGGATAAATTGAACCAAGACCAAGACCAAGACCAAGACCAAGACCAAGACCAAGACCAAGACCAAGACCAAGACCAAGACCAAGACCAAGACCAAGACCAAGACCAAGACCAAGACGATGATGTCTCTACACTCGTATGGGGACAAGATGATAATTTTTTATACACGAATCTGCGTTTTTATACAGACAACGAAGATACAGACAATGATGATACAGACAACGAAGATACAGATAATGATGATACTTGGCATTCAAGTGATGAATAATCCGGACGGGACCCCCACCCCTCATAAAAATAAACATCAAAATAAAAACATAAAGCGAATGTTTTATGTTTTACAAGTAAATATGTGGAACTATACAACTACACAAAATTTAGCTATACAAGCAAGCTATGGTTATCCTTTTCTTTTTGCAATATTAGGTGGATACATTGTATCTGTCTATTATATAAAGGACACCATTAATGCTATAGCTAACAAGACTATCGCTATTATTGAAAAAGGAAGTTTGAGAAAAAAAACCACAATTTTAACAAAAGAAATCATAAAAAGAAACCGTCTGGATTTCGTTTTTTATTGTTGGAATATTGCTCTCTCATTATTTTCATTTATAGGTGCTATGAATTTGTATCCTGAACTTGTGAGAAAAATCGGGCAAAATACATATCGCGATTTCTGGTGTGAAACTATCGCCCATTATTCTCCTACTACTTTGGAATGGCTGTCTTATTTTCATCTCTCAAAATTCGTGGAATTCGGTGATACCCTGTTTTTAGTATTACGAGGGAAGGATGTACCTTTTTTACATATATATCACCATATTACTGTAGCTGCTATATCTTGGGGATCAATAGAGACAATGCCTTCGCATATTTTAACGGGGGCTTTTATCAACTATTCCGTCCATTCTATTATGTATTTATATTTTGCATTACAACTATACGGGAAGGTTCCAACTTGGTTTCGTTCTTATTGGATTACCTATATACAAATATTGCAAATGGCGATAGGAATATATGGTAGTATGGAAACATATTACTATATTATTCAAGATGCGACCTCTAACGAGGTCTCGATCACTCCCACGAATGAGTGCGTGATTGAGCCCGCATATGCCTATGTAGTTTCACCCGATATGGAGACAATTGTCCCCAAGTGTGGGTCAAACCAAGGGTTTGTAGCAGCTGGACTACTCTTGTATGTTTCTTATTTGTGGCTTTTTATTGATTTCTACCAGAAAAAAACAAAAAAGATTGAATTCAGAGAACCACCAAGGGCCTTCACTCATCGCACATAAATGACATATCAAGTTCATCATCGTCATCATCTTCTTCGTCTAAATTATCCTGGTTCTCTGATAATTCCAATTTCACATTTTTATCTAAATATCTATAAATTCGTTTTATAGCCGATTTATTGATACAACTATTTTCGTCAAATATTTTTTCTGCATCATTTATTTTATCACTTTTATTGAAAAAATTCGCCCCATAAAAAAGCCGGAGTTCTTGGAAAAAGGAAATAATGTCTTTTTTATCCATTTCGAGAGACTGAAACAACCTAAACAAAAAGAGGAGATTGTTATACTCGGTGCTGTATTTTGTCAAAATTTTGGTGAAACGAACATTTTCCCCAACAACCGGCTGTTTCATTTTTTCTTCCTGTATCCATTCGTGAAATCTCGCATTATTATGGAAAGTTTTCATCAGCGAACTCATTTCAGATAAACCCCATATTTGGCTCTGAAACATAATACGGTCCGTATAGTCAGCGAAACAAATACGGTTTAATACTTCTAAATAAAAACCATACGCCTTTTCTCTCGGCAATTGGTTCAAAAGGTCAATAATATTTTCATGCCATAAATAGGAAACGATGGTTCGTTGCGTCTCGTTCATATAGACACTATGTGTTTCAATCGGAGCAGGTGAACGTAATAAACTACGAACAATATGATTTACATCATCATTATAGGATTTGCGATAGAAGACATTATCGAGAGAATTGTCCTCCAACAATTCCGGTGAATTGCGATATAGTTTTAAACAAAAAAGTAGTTTCCGTATATCTCCTTGGATATAATCGCAAATTTTCTTATAACACGCTTTTTCTATAATGGCGGGCATAATACGACAAACAATATTTTCTATTTGGGGTGTAGTCGGGTTTTGCAATTCAAAAACATTGCATACTTTCATTAGTTCGAGGATTTTCTTGTTTGTGAAATAGTTTCCAATACAAATAATAGGGTTCAGTGTAACGCTTTCTAATTTTTGTCGTTTGGTTTTTTTCTGTCGTATTAGTTTTATAAGGGTAACAATACCGCCTTTATCTCCACTATTCATACCGTCTATTTCATCCATCACAATCGCAATCTTCTGTTTTTTTCCATACATCATATTCAACACATTGCAATTTGATACATTATCACTTTTTATTGCTTTTATGAGAGAACCATTACGCACATCACCTGCATCATACCGAATTACATCATAATCCATTTCTTTAAGGAGGTTCATAACAAAATGGGTTTTCCCGCAACCTGGGGAACCATATATGTATATACCTTTTTTAAACGAAATGTCTTTGCATTTTTCATCAAAAGACGAGAGAATGGATTTTATTTGCGTAGAAATCGTGTTTCTATCCAAAAGCGAATTTAATTCTAATGATTCCATTTTTATTTGAGGGTCTTCTATTAATTGTATTGGAATGTTTTTATCTTTTTAAACGCATTCGCGGGGTTATGTTTATTGTATTGCGGACTTGATGCGAGAAAAAAAAGGGTTGTGGGGTCCCCTTTTCGGGGGGTTTTCTCGGGGTTTTTTGTGTGGGTTTTTTCTCTCGAGTTTTGTAAATAGAGGATGTATTTACCATTCTTCATCCAACAGAGATTGTAAATCGGCATCTACAACCACTACAGGACTTATAGGAGTAATTACAGGACTTACTTTTTGTTCCACTACAGGAACTGCCGCAGCTACGACGAGTTTTTTCTGGTTCATCCATTTTTGATATGCTTTGTTGCGAATTGATAAAGGAATATAGGCGATTTCCAAATTTTCTGGAAAAGGACGCTCCATTTTCTCATCATCATAGCAATCGCATACGCGATTATCCCATCCCTCTTTCTTAAGAAGTTCAGGGGAAGGATTTTTCCAGGGTTCAGTGTGGCCGATAAATTGGCGTTCATCACGCTCATTTGAAATGGCGATTTTATATTTTGCAGACAAATAGGCCGCATATTTTGCACGAGCTTCTTGGCCTGCACGATATTCGTCCAAGAATTGTTTTCTTGCACTATTACTCATACGACCGCCACCGCCACAAATATTTGCAGAACCGGCTTTGTCAATATGGAGAGAACGGAAATACGCCATACCATCAAAATCTTTTTCACTGTTAATATTGGCGTATTTGGAGACAAAACGGTAAAATGCACGAAAGAATTCGTCCTGTTTTTCTGTAGGACGAGCAGTTAAAACAGTCTTGTATAACTCGGGGCGAGACAAGAAAAGAGCAATGTATTTCTGGAAATTATGGGAATGCATAGTTTCCACATTATACTTTTTGTTGTTATCAACAAAAGGGACCTTGATAGTATGAGACATTTTTGGAGAGCAAACGGCTTGGTTAAAGTTTAAAGATTGGTATTAGGACAAGTGTATGTTTCCATTTTACTATAAATAAAAAGGAATTCAATTTTATCTCGGAGGAAGGGTCTCTCAACATTTCCTTGAAATTTATCTTCCAAATCGAGAGAAATCTGCCGTAATAGGCATGAAATTACCTCCCTTGGAAACAAGACTTCCATTATAGGAATATGGGTCGCTTCCAGCGTAAGCAGATCCTCGTGTAGGAACACTGAACCCACCGCCTATACCTGCTCCAAATCCACCTGCTTGAGGACTACTACCATATTGGCCTTGGCCTTGGCTTTGCCCTCCCATTTGAATATCTCTTACTTGTGTAGGTCCAAATCCACTGAAAAGACCTTTCACTTCTCCACCTGCTTCTCTCACTAAACCTAATGCCCCACCCACTGTTTCTTTGGCTAACCCGACTGCACCACCTACAGTTTCACGAGCTAACCCGACAGTTCCACCCACGGTTTCCCGTGCTAATCCTGTCGCACCTCCCACTGTTTCCCGTGCTAATCCTGTCGCACCTCCCACGGTTTCTTTCGCGAGTTCTTTCACACCACGACCAGTAGATGCGGCTAAACGAGTAAGTTCGCTATCTTCTGCACTTATACCAGCACCAGAAGACCCAGACCCACCAGAAGACCCACTGGCGTCACTACGATCCGTCCCACAATTCTTGCATGAGGCTCCATTTCCAGGACAACTCGGGCAGCTGGGACACACTGGAGGCACAATCATTGTTTTTAATGTATAGTCGCTCATATTAGCATCCGTTGTTTTACCGGCTTCTGTATTCCAGTAAGCGAGCCATTTCGCATATTCTTCGGAACTACTTATATCATCAATTCCACTGCCGGAACCCTTTCCCCCGACCCCCACATTTTTATTATATTCACCCATTATTTTCAAGAAAAATTGGGTTAATTGCTCTAAACTCAATTGCTGATTACCCATATTGTTGATGGTATTCACCTTTTGTGTAGATTCCTTATCTTTGTATCTATACACACTATGCAACTTAATTTCTCCATTTACCAAATAATAAAGAATAAATGCACTGTTCTTCCCATCCACGATTTGCACCATACGCATAAAATCATCTTCGTATAATTTTGTGGTATAACTAATCGATTCTATTGAACCTAAATCTGCCGGAGGGATTACATTCGCCACTTTTTTCGTGCTAAATCCGGCTGCATCGGTTTTTGGGCGGACAGTCACTTCTACATAACTATCGCGGAATTGAGGCCCTACCAAATATACTTGCGAAACCGCTCCACTTGATAAATCATAGTAGAATTTTCCTCCTAATTTTTGCACTGGACGGCTATAAATTACTCGCGTACTTTCTATATAACTACCATCATCCGCCATAACAACATATCCTGTATTTGTCCTAACATCTGTTATGCTAATTTCGGCATTTTGTGTCTTTCTTGTTATTCCACTACTGGAAACCTTGAATGTTTCTAAATCTTTCAAGTTTGTGATGTCGCTTCTATCCACTATATGGATATAGGTAGTCGTATCCATAGCAACATAAATAGCTGTGTATTTGGAGGAACCAGAAGTGAAATCTGCTAAAAATTGCGTATTGCTTACGGTGGTTGAACTATCTGCTGTTTTGATTATTTCTAAACTACTTGTGAAGGCATAATCGGTAGGTGAAGAAGTGCGGGGATACACGCGAATGCTTGTAATATCGTCGCTGATATCCATTTCTTCTCCAGAAGCACCCACTACAACATCCGTAGGACCTGTGATACCGATTAAATATCCGTTTGATTTATCAACATAAATATTATCGTAGAGTTTTGTGATTGGGGTTTTGGAATAAGCGGGAAGAACAATATCTGCTCCAATTGCACCAGAAACATTATATGATATAAAGCCTTCTTCCGTGGAACTGGTTATTCCCATCAATTTATCGAGAGAACCTCCAAACAAAATTGAAAGTACCAATACAAGTAATATAATGGCTATTAAAAAAATTCCCATTGATGTATATTCTATAGGACGATATTCTATATAGCAAAAAATAGATTGTCCTTTTGCGAGAGAAACCAATTAGAAATATACCGACACTTTATTCCTATAACGAGAGAAAAGAATGGATATTCAGGCTGAAAAGAAATGGAGAAACAAGAGAGACCCATTGCAACCTTATTGTGATTTAACAAAATGGGAAATTGGCGTAGATGAAGCTGGGCGTGGTCCTATGTTTGGAAGACTATATGTGGCTGCGGTTATTTTGCCGAAAGATGATTCTTTTCAACACGGATGGATGAAAGACAGTAAGCGTTTCACATCCGAGAAGAAAATCAAGGAAGTGGCTAAATATATTAAAGAAAATGCGATTGCTTGGACCGTGAAATGGGTAGAAGCCGATGAGATTGATCGTATTAATATTCGCCAAGCAGTTCTCTCAACAATGCGTAAATGTTTTGCTGAATTGGTGGATAAAATTATGAGAGAACATCCTATTGACCCGTTCGTAGATATTCATTTGTTAATAGATGGGAATGATGACCCTATATATTCAATGTATGACGAGACGATGCAGTGTTTAAGACAAGTGCCGAGTGATACATATGAAGGTGGTGATAATAAATATACACCTATTGCGGCTGCATCTATTTTGGCTAAAGTTGAGCGAGACCAATATATAGAGGATATTTGTAAGGAATGCCCTCAATTAGATGAATTATATCACTTAACAAAAAATAAGGGATATGGAACAGCAGATCATATGCGGGCAATAGAAGAACACGGAATTAGTCCATGGCATAGACGGAGTTTTGGGTCTTGCAAGAATGCAAAATTGTGTCCGGCATTTTCTAAATAGGAACCGTTTTGACGAGAGAAAATAGAAGCAAAATAATATAGAGATTAGGATTGTTTGTTTTATATGAAAAAATGATACCTATTATTCATGTGTCGTGTGAAATTCCTCGTGATTGCGAGGATGTGGAAATGAGAAAAAACGAGAGAAAGACAGTGTTTTTTATTATTAAGGAAACAGTGAAATCTACTTATTTTTATGTGATTGGGGAACACATTTTTGGGAATTCGAGAGAAAAGTTCAGTTTGCAATTGACAGAAAATGGAATATTTGCATTTGTGAATACCTTTTCCGCATATGAGAATGTTTATGATTTGATTTCTTTAGAAGAAGAACGATTATGTAGTTGTCCTGTATGGAATTATACTGAATTATGTAGGCGTATATCTGCAACGGCTTTACATCGTATAAATAATCCGGTTGAACCTTATCCTGGATATGAGTTAAGATGATTATTTGATTGTTGTGAATAATAGTTTGTATGAATCAGTCGCATACAGTGATGCTGATTTTGACCCTCTTGATTATTGGAGAGGAGAAGACTGGTAAGGCAGGGGCTGCCGCCCACCCCCTGCTGGGGTGGGTATGCTGTTTCCGGGTGTTGCCTACACGATATATTGCATTCATAATATTTCCTTTATTCGCAAGTGGGATCCCGAACCAGATACACTTATGCGACCTCTTTTTTTCCAACTAAAATGGGCGTTTTACATGAGAAAAGGTGTAATGTCTTGGGCGATAGTATTCATTTCCATAAATAACATACAAAAGAATGTAAATAGTGTGTTGCATTTTGGTAAAAATTCAATTCACAACAATACATATTTGTAGAACAACAGATCTTGAAATTATTGTCTTTTATGTATTTTTCTCGTTGGTGTTGCATTATATAAAATAGGCACGAATAAACATTAATAGATAAACGAATATAAACTTTACCATATAGTTATTCTATATTATGGGTAAAAAACCGACACATAAAACAACTATTCAAAATTACAAACCTTTTGTGAGTATATGTACGCCTACATTTAATCGTCGTCCATTCATTGAAAATATGTTTCGGTGTTTTCTAAATCAGGATTATCCCAAAGACCGTATGGAATGGATTATTGTTGATGACGGAACGGATAAAATCCGAGATTTAATTGAAAAGGCGGACATTCCACAAATCAAGTATTTCGAAATTGACCGCAAAATGTTATTAGGTGAAAAACGCAATTTTATGCATTCCAAGTCAAAAGGATCAATTATTGTGTATATGGATGATGATGACTATTATCCTCCCGAACGAGTTTCCCACGCAGTACAGAAACTGATGGGAAATAAGGAAGCTCTTTGTGCGGGTTCAAGTGAAATGTATATTTATTTTAAACATATCAATAAGATGTATCAGTGTGGTCCTTATGGTCCTAACCACGCTACTGCTGGGACATTTGCCTTTAAAGCACAATTATTGAAAGAAACGAAATATGACGATGGTGCTGCATTGGCGGAAGAGAAATCATTTTTGAAGAATTATACTATTCCATTCGTGCAATTGGACCCTATGAAAACAATTTTGGTGTTTTCGCATATTCACAATACTTATGACAAGAAAAAGATGTTAGATAACCCGCACCCGGATTATTTTAAGGAATCGCCTAAACGGGTCCGTGATTTTATCCGGAATACAAATGAAAAAGATATTATGCAATTTTTTATGAAAGATATTGATGTGTTGCTTGATACATATGAACCGGGGCAACCAAAAATGAAACCGGATGTGTTGGAACAAACTGCGAAGATAGAAGCAGAAAGAAAGAAAATGGTGGAGGAAGAAACGCTGAAAATGCAGGCACAAATGCATACTGGTATTTTTATGAATGCTCCAGATAAACCACCTGTGGAATTATCTCCTCAACAGGTCATTGATTATATTAACCATTTAAAATCGGAAATTGAGAGAATGCAAAAACAAACGGAAGAATTAACCCAGACAAATTTGGGATTACAAACCAGACTGATGAAACTGGAAATGGAGAAAATGCGTGCGGGAGCGTTTGTTCCGCCAAGCAAGAAGGAAGAAATTAATGTGCCGATTTAAAGTGGGGGTTATCGCTTGTTGTCATAGATATATGATAACAAATACTCAAGTTTATTGTTTGGGAAGGACCCCGGCCATTTTCCCCATAAGATTTTCTGTAGAAGGAATATCGGCCATTTTTCCCATAAGATTTTCTATTGAAGATACATTTTCGGGTAGTGTAGCCACATTTATAATTGGTGTAGCAGTTTCGGATAATGGGCTATTTCCATCCAGATTTTCCTTAACTGTTTCACGAACATCTTCTATTTTAGAATTCACGAGTTTCCAAACGAACTTGAATATACTAAATAATTCCCATATTCCATAAACAACAAATAATGAATAAAATAAACGCATCATATTTGTTGGGAAATCATATTTCCATTTCAAGTTCATTATTCCGCGAATATATCCATAAAATCCAATAATAGATAATGACAGATAAAAAAAGATGGTGCATATATTCCGTAGAAGGGTTGATGCAATTTTTCCAGCCAAAGTCTCTTCACTGAAAAATGGACCAGAGAAATTGATGTCTTCTATGATAGTTTTTACTATTTTCATTACTTCAGCCAAGTTAAACCCATTATAGACAAAAATAAAGAAGATGGAGAAAAAGATGAAATAATAGAACACAATAAATACTCCTACAAATGAAACCAGAATTACACCAATAAGACATAATAAGGCCAAAATACCTACCAAAATCACATTAGGATATGTTGTCATCCATTTTGCAGCAGTCTTATCCATCAAATTAAACAAATAAAGCAGTATGGATAATCCAATAATAGAGTAGAATATAGTATTTGGTTTCCCTAATATTGCACTTTTTAACACATCTGTTATTCCTACCCCACGGAGAATACCATACACAAAAAGGAAAAAAACAGCAATTGTGATTGGACGATAATCCCATAATTTTTTATAAAATGATCGGGTTGTTTCCGATGTATTTTCCAATACACGCATACCTACAAGAAAATTATTTATGCCGCCTATAATTTGAGCGGTCGGATTCAATATTGTGTGTAATGCAGACAAAGGAAAACTGTCGAAAATCTTATCGGTATCAATATAAAAATCAGTGTAGTTCAATAAATACCACCAGTTCAATACAACAATGGCCGCAAGAGGAACCGTAATCAATCGCATAATTGTAGCACAGGCATCGGCGTGAGCTTGTTCGTATGCGGGCCAATCTTTAGAGTTTTTATAGGCAAAATAGCAATAATGATACATTGCATATTCAACACAGTAATTAACAGTGTGGGGGATTAAATCAATAAAGTCCAGTATCATTTTCCGGAAATTTTGTCCCGATTTTTTTCGCTGATAATCTTTCACCGATTTTCCTATAGGGGGGATTTTATGTTTAATTACTCGTTTTGGGTCATAAGGTGGTTCTTTTTTCGCCTTGGCTTCTTCCTCCTTCTTTCTCTCTTGTTCTTCTGGCGAATCTCCATAAAAAATATGCGTTTCATCCGGGTCAAGATTTGATTCCGGTTTCATATCATAATCTTCCGTAAAATCAATATTATCCATTGTTTCTATTCCAGCTAATGTTGCAGGTTCATCATCTAATCCATATAACCCACTTTCTTCTAATTCTATACCGGAATAATTAAAATCGCGGATCAAATCTTCTTTTGCGACTTTTTTCCTTTTATGTATTTTCCATTTTGATGACATTATATATTAGTGTGTGGAATTTCAAAACAATAAAAGGCGAGTATAGCACAATACCTGGATAGTTGTGTCTTCCACTCCCTATCGGGCATACATTAGACCACATTGACCGTTCATAAAAGTTAGTAAATTATATCTTTCTTCAAACAAAGTCATATTATAGGTATAATCGTATAGACGCCAGTTTGTTTTATCCACACCAATCGGGTTTCCATCCACATCACATATTATATTCAATGTAGAAGTGAGCTGATTTACTGCGGGAACAATCGTTGTTATTTCCAGCTCTACATTCTTGAATTTTGTCATATTACACGCCCCAGATGGTTGATATATATGAGGGTCCGTATTCAAACAGAAATTATAACAGTAGATACCATTTTTACTATTGCCGCCCGTTCTCGTATATTTCTCAATAAAATGGTAAATACCACTGGGATGTGTTTTCTCTCGATAGTCTCCATTAAATTGGATCCCGAGAGAAACCATAATTTCTCTCACATTTTCTAAATTTGCTAAACCAGTTATAAATAATCCTGTATTCACACCGATCGCTTCCCCTTGTTGTATTGGCTGTATAAGAGGACCCACAGGAAAATTCGGGTCAATCGTCGTTAAAGGTGCAGTTGTTATATCGCTTGGTAATGTGCGATACGGCCAATTTGTGTAATTGCTCCATTCATTACGCATAAAAGCGTCGTTGCGTTGGAAATACCACATCCAATTTGCGACTGGACCAATTGAAGTGAGTTGGACTTTTTTCGACCCCGTCACATTATCAAATTTGTATTCAAATACATCTTTCACAAGGAAAATTTGCTCTTCCATCGCCATTTTTCGGCGTTCTTCCTCCGAGAGAAAAGCCATAGTAGAAATAATATGTATATCTGCATTCCAAGTATTTGTTTTATTTTCATAGCTTGACATACTTATATTTACAGATGGAGGTGTCTGTAAAAAACGATACATTTGGAATTGGGGTAAATTAAAATCTGGTCGCATATAGGGATTGTTATTTGCACTATCAAACACATCACGCACTTGGAAGAGGTCCTGTATTGCTCTTATTGTGACACTAATAGTTAATTCACTATATTGAAGACATATTAGGGGGAATGCTTGTTGGCTTTGTAAAGTAAACCAGGCATTAATAGGAACATAGATTTTGCGAGTGCGGAAAGAGGGTTCTGCCGCAACAGTTTTAGAGAGATGAAATGCGGAAGGGTAGGTATTTGCACGACCATATGAATTCGCTATATCGTAAAATTCTGGAACATTGCCTGTCATTTCATTGAAAAGTCGTTTTTTAGATTCACTGTAATCGCGGTCTACCACAGCGGCCAAATATTCCCCACTATATTTCGCCAATGTATGTGATCCTGCACTAATGACAATTTCCTTAATCATATGTGTTCCTAAATCTCGTATCCAACGAAAATCATAGGCAGCCCATCTATTGTTTGTTTCAGGGCAAGGGTGATAAATCGGGCTCCATATATCGGGTAGAGTTATACAAACATATGTATCCATCATGAGGTCGGCATATTTTTTTACTTTGAATGTGAAAGTGGATGGTTCAGTTAATCGTAAATCGCGTTGTCCTTCATAGTCAAGACGGAACCTTTCTAATGCAAAATTTGTGTATCTGGAATAGGATGCAGTGAAAAATGTTTTTGAGGGGTTACCATTTAGAATAACATTAGACGACCCTTCTGACTTTAAATTTAATAATCCTCCTGCCATGAATATATAATACGGGTTTATTACTTTGTTTTTATATACTGCTAATTTATAAATGAATAAACATATTTTATTATTATTTTCTTTAGTTTTATTGGTGGTTGTATTCTATAGAGTTATTACAAAAACTACATGGAAATTTTGGTTATGGAATATCAGAGAAGGAATGGAAGATGATATGGAGTTATTGGAAGAACCTGATGCAGAGGTCCAGACCTCGGGACAGACCTCGGGACAGACCTCGGGACAGACCTCGGGACAGACCTCGGGACAGACCTCGGGTCAGACCTCGGGACAGACCTCGGGACAGACCCAGTCCAGTGGTTGGGGAGATTTAATACAAGCCGCTTCCCAGCCTATATCTTCCTCTACACAAAATGCTGTATCTGAACCCGAACCCAATGCTGATTGTATGGACTATACTGATGGTATGAAACTACCTTTGAGAGAATACGCAATAAAAGCATCTTATAATAGTGCATATGATGGTAAAAATATTAGTGAAGACCAATTAGCAAATGTGATTTATTCCGGGTGTAGATTTGTAGATTTGAATGTATTTTATGCAGATGATAAACTCTATGTAGGATATGCAGCAGATAATAACCCAACCTCAATTGATAATTCTCTACCCTTTTCTGTGGCCTTGTCTTATATTTTAAGATATGCATTTGTCGTCGACCCCGCTAAAAAGAAAAAACCACTAAATGAAGTGGTGAAAGAGTTTGAGGATAATCCAGGACCAAATGAAGCTTCTATAGGAATTTCCCAAAACTATATAGATTATCCATTCTTTATCCATTTACGGATTTATCGCCCAGAAAACTCTTCTCTCGATATTATTGAAAAAGTTGCGGAATATATGAAAGAAATTGTCGCATCACCTTATTATTTAAAGAATACATCCACTGGAAAACCAATATTGGTAGATGGGAATACGCCTCTTTGTCAAATACAACGCAAATTTATTGTTTCTATGGATGTCCGTAATATAGTGCAAATATATACACCAACATCCAGTCCAAGTGCGGATCGTATTCCAAATAAGACATTGAGAATATTGCGTAGGTTCGTACATATATTGACAGGAGGACATACTTGGCGGGCATATTATAATTATGGAGATGTATTATCTATGAATAAAAATATGTTGCGTATTTCAAATGGAGGTGTTCTTGACCGAGAAGATTCCTCCGGTAAAAAGACGAGCGTGCAAAATATGTATATTGTGTATCCATTCATTAGTGATAAAGAAAATCCCGTTTCTCTCGATTTATTGAAAAAATATTCCATCCAAACCGTGCCGAACCGATTTTATATCCAAGACGGGAATTTAGATAAATACAACGAATTTTTTGAAATCGCGAGGAAACCGTTTGTTCCATTGAGCGAATGCCTACTTTTTATTTCAAAGATGGAGGCTTCTGATAAATAGACACACCGATTTATCTGTTGGCTATATATATGAATTATACCCAACATAAATCCTCCGAAAAAACGAGGAGATATAAAAGTAGTATATGCGATACTACAATGACTTTTCAAGATTGTGAAATGGCGATATTAAGACACGCGGTAGATGTAATGGAAAAAAGGAAAGGAAGAGAAGTAGTCGCGAACCCAACTATAGAGAAAATAGTGGAAATTGTGGAAGATTTTCTTGTGAAAAAGAAATTAGTGTGTTATGGTGGAACAGCTATCAATAATATATTGCCGAAACACGCACAATTCTATGACCTCGAGATTGAATTGCCCGACTATGATTTTTTTTCAATGAATGCATTAGATGATGCAAAGGAATTGGCCGACATTTATTATCGTGCAGGATACGAGGATGTAGAAGCAAAAGCAGGTATGCATTTCGGCACATTCAAGGTTTATGTGAATTTTATTTCTGTTGCGGATATTACACAAATCCATCCTACTTTATTCAAGACGCTGAAACAAGATGCAATCACAATTGGTGGAATTAAATATGCCCCGCCAAATTATTTGCGTATGGCGATGTTTTTGGAATTATCGCGACCAATGGGTGATGTGAGCCGGTGGGAAAAAGTATTGAAACGAATTAATTTGCTGAATAAATATTATCCACTGAAAACGGAGACACAATGCCGTATGATTGATTTTCAACGGGGTATTGATAATCCGGATAATGTTTCTTTGTCGGAAAAAATATATTATTTTGTGAGAGATGTATTTATCAATGAAGGATGTATTTTTCTTGGTGGTTATGGTGCATCTCTTTATTCCAAATATATGCCACAGAAAAAAGGAACATATATGTTAAACAAGAACCCGGATTTTGATGTATTATCAGAAGATGCCGAGAGAGTGGTCCATCTTGTTCGTGAAAAATTGGTGGAAAATGGAATTGGAAAAGTGAAATTAGTTAGACATACATCTTTAGGTGAAATTATACCGGAAAGTTATGAAATAATTGTGAATTCAGATACGATTGCGTTTGTTTATTTACCATTGTCGTGTCACGGATACAACCAAATTCAAATACAAGGGAAATTAGTTCGGGTTGCAACTATAGATACAATGTTGAGTTTTTATTTAGCATTTTTGTATGCGAATAAACCATATTTGGATAAAGAACGGATCTTGTGTTTGTCTTCTTATTTGTTTAGTGTAGAACAAAAAAACAGATTAGAACAAAAAGGATTGTTAAAACGATTTAATACTCGGTGTTATGGAGAGCCAATCACAATAGAAAGTATTCGTGCTGAAAAGGTGAAAATGTATGAGAAGTTGAAATCTTCGTCCAAATCGAGAGAATATGAATTGTGGTTTTTGAAATATAATCCTTCTTTAGGAAAAAAATTGAGAAAAGATGAGACTCACGAAATTATTGTCGAAAGCCGCGAAAACAAGAGTGAAACATTGAGTGAGAAAAATATGGTATCGCCAACTGTATTGTCGGAGGTGGCCGATACACCAGAACCAGAACCGGAAGTTCGTTCATATCGTAAAACGGGAAAAAGGAAACAAAGAGAAGGGCTTTATACGCGTAAAGTGAATTGGAAAAAATGGATGGTAAAAAAACGGGGATTATAATATCAATAAATAATATATGAGTTCCCCAGATACTGGTGTTGTCACTCCCGCAAAAACGATTGATGATCTTAAAAAAGAGAAAGATGATCTTACTGCTAAATTGAATGGTATTGAAGATAAAGAAGAAAACAAAGCAGCTCGTGAGGCACTTATGCAAAAGATCGCAGTAATTGATGCCGAGATTGCAAAACTTGGGTCTGGATCGGTGCCGGTTCCTGTTTCCGTGCCTGTTGCTGCAGTCAATCAAACAAAAACAGAAGGTGGTC
>Ga0194133_10004591_pt1 | contig 18332 bp, 18 predicted proteins | sample TA2KigOf40mmetaG_FD_155448 | JGI IMG/M metagenome (GOLD analysis project Ga0194133, IMG submission 155448) | Freshwater microbial communities from Lake Tanganyika, Tanzania - TA2015055 Kigoma Offshore 40m | ecosystem: Environmental > Aquatic > Freshwater > Lake | place: Tanzania: Lake... | reverse complement strand
GGTCTTCCACACCTACGTCCTCGCGGACAGCTTCGGCTTCTCCGAGACGATCGCGATCACCGCCGATGGCCACGAGCGGTTGACGCGCTACCCGCGCGCCCTGATCGTCACCCCGTGAGGGGGGCGTGCCGGTCCATCCCGCGCCCGCCCTGCGTCCCTTCGAGCACGGCAAGCACCGCGTCGGCGACGGCCAGCGCCGTGCGGTCCATGGCCTCGCGCGCCGCGCCGCCGATGTGAGGGGAGAGCACGAGGTTTGGCGCGGAGAGGAGCGGGCTTCCGGGGCGCGGCGGCTCCGGCGAGAAGACGTCGAGGCCGGCCGCCGCTATGCGGCCCTCGGCGAGGGCAGCCGCGAGCGCGCCCTCGTCGACGAGCGCGCCGCGCGCGGTGTTGACGAGTATCGCGCCCGGCTTCATCTGCGCGAGGGCGGCGGCGTCGATGGGCGGCGGCCCGGAGGGCACCGCGTGGAGGGATAGCACGTCGCTCCAGGCGAGCAGCGCCGGCAGGTCGCTGGCGGCGGAAACGCCGTGGGACGCGAGTTCACCGGGGCCGGCGTGGCGGGACAGCGCAGCGACCTCCATGCCGAAGGCGAGGCCGATACGCGCCACGCGCCGCGCGATCGCGCCGAAGCCCAGCAGGCCAAGGCACCGGCCCGACAGCTCCACCGTGCGGGCGCGCATGCGCCAGCCGAAGTCATGCGTGCGGACCGCGCGATCCGCCGCGAGCAGCGAGGTCGAGCAGGCGAGCATCAGCGCGAAGGCGAGCTCGGCCACGGACTGGGCGTTCGCCCCGGGCGTGTTCACGACGGCGATGCCGCGCGCCCGGGCGGCTGGCAGGTCGATCGCGTCCAGCCCGGTGCCATGGCTGCCGATGACCTCGAGGCGTGGAGACGCCGCCATCCATTCGGCCGAGAAGCCAGCGTTGCGCGTTATCGCCGCCCTCGCCGTGGCGAGCGCGGGCCGCAGCGCCTCCAGGTCGGGACGGGCCGCGACATGGACGGCGAGGCCAGCGGCGCGCAGCCGCGCGAGACCCGTCTCCGCGATCGGCTGCAGGACGACGCAATCCGCCGGCCGGGCCTCCATGCCTCACGCGACCCGGGCCAGGCGCTGCACGATCGACTGGCGGACGCCGTCGAGATGGGTGCGCATCGCCGCGGCCGCGGCCTCGCCCTCGCCATCGGCTATGGCCACGACCACGGCGAGGTGCTCGCGGCAGGTGTCCTCGAGCCGCTCGGGCATGCTGCGCGGGTCGAACATCTGGGTCTGGCGTCGCAGCGTGCGCACGATCGCCTCCATCTGCCGGTTACCGGCGGCCGCCACTACGGCGGAATGCAGGTCGTCGTCGAGCGAGCGCACCTCGGCGCGATCCGGCGCGCCAGGCCGCTCCATCGCGCCGGCCAGCAGCGCCTCGAGCCGCGCGCGGATGCCGTCCAGCGTCGTGGCAGGGACGCGTCCGGCCGCGAGGCGCGCGGCCTCCGGCTCGAGCAGCCGCCGGATCGCGAGGTTCTCGATGAAGCCGTCGAGGTCGAGGTGGCGAACCTGCAGCCCGCGGCCGCCCGGGCGGCTGACGAGCCCGTCATGCTCGAGCATGAGCAGCGCGTCGCGCAGCGGCGTGCGCGACATCCTGAGATGCTCGGCGAGACGGCGCTCCTGGATCATCGTCCCCGGGGGAAGCTGGCCGGACATGATGAGGTCGAGCAGCTGCTCGTAGGCCTGGGACGCGAGCCTGCGGTCGGGGATCTGGTTCAGCATGGCTGGGGGCGCGCCGGGCGCGCATGCCTGTTCGGAATTCCCATGGTTGACGCGTGGTATACCAGTGCGTAGCGTCTCTTCAAGAGGCTGCCGACGGCCCGAGCGAGCGATGACCATACCCAGTCCCTTCACCGGCCCCCCCACCCTGCCCTTCTCGCGCGCGGAGCACCTCGACCGCCAGGCACGGCTGCGGCGGACGCTGCGCGAGCGCGGCTTCGACGCGATGCTCGTCTTCGCGCAGGAAAGCCATTTCTGGCTCACCGGCTACGACACCGGCGGCTTCGTCTTCTTCCAGTGCGCGGTGGTGACTGCGGACGACCGGCCCATCGTGCTCCTGACACGGCGTCCCGACCTGCTCCAGGCCCGCCAGACCTCGACGATCGAGGACATCCGGATCTGGTGGGACGCGGAGGACGCCAATCCCGCGCGCGACCTGAAGGCGATCCTCGAGGAACTCGGGCTGGCGGGAGGCCGGGTCGCGGTCGAGTTGAACACCCATGGCCTGACGGGCTGGAACCTCTGGCGTCTCCAGAAGACCCTCGACGGCTTCTGCACGCTCGACAACGACGACCACATGATCCGGCGGCTGCGACTGGTGAAGTCGCCCGCGGAGATCGAGTACATGCGCAAGGCCGGCGCGCTGCTCGACCATTCGCTCGAGACCGTGATCGGCATGGCGCGGCCGGGCGTGATGGACTCGTCGCTGACCGCCGCCTACCTCAAGGTGGTGCTGGAGGGCGGCGGCGACATGCCGCCCAACGCGCCCCTGTTCAACTCCGGCCCGCGCGCGGTCTATGGGCGCGGGGTCTCTTCGCCGCGGCGCCTCGAACCCGTCGACCAGATCCTCGTGGAGTATCCGGTCGCCGTGCGCCGCTACAACGTCAAGACCGAATGGACGATCCTGCTCGGCAAGGCGATGGACCGGCAGAGGCACATGTACGACGCGGCGCGCTCGACGCTCGCCCGCATGACCGAGATCGCGCGCCCGGGCACGACGCTCGGCGAGATCTTCGACGTCCATGCCGACGGCCTCGACCGCGCGGGCTTCCGCGCGCATCGCTATGGCGCGACGGGCTACTCCGTCGGGTGCACCTACGCGCCGACCTCGATGGACGTCCCGCCCATGATCTATTCCGGCAACCCGACGCGCTGCGAGCCGGGCATGACGCTGTTCTACCACGTGATGATCGGCGACAGCGATTCCGGCTACGCGATGGGGGTGGGTCACACGTTCCTTGTCACCGACGGCGCGCCGGAGATACTGACCGGGCTCCCCGACGACCTCACCGTCGTCACCTGACAGTCATCGAGAAGAAGGAGAAGGCCATGACGAACTTCGACATCACCCGGCGCGGCGTGGTCGGTGGCTTCGCGGCGGTGCCGCTGCTCGCCCAGGGCGCCGCGGCGCAGGGCACGCCCCGTCGCGGGGGGACGCTCAAGGTCAGCCACTCGACCAGCATCCTGACGCTGAACGTCCTGCAGAACTCCGGCCCCGCCGAGTACCTCGCCCTCGACATGATCTACGCCGGGCTCACCCGGCTCAACCGCGACATGGCCCCCCGCCCCGACCTCGCCGTCGAGTGGAGCGGCGAGAACGCGGCCCGGACCTTCACGTTCAAGCTGCGGCCGAACGTCAAGTTCCACGACGGCTCGACCCTCACGTCGCAGGACGTGGTCGCGACGATCGAGGCGATCCTCGACCCCAAGACCGGCTCGCCCGCGCGCGCCGTGCTCAACATGATCGACAAGGTGGTCGCGGTCGACCCGCTCACCGTGCGCTTCGAGCTCAAGTCCTCCTTCGCCGACCTGCCGGTCTCGCTCGCCCACGCGAATGCCCGCATCCTGCCGGCCACGCTGGTGAAGGGCCCGCTGCAGGCGCTGAACACCCGCGCGATCGGCACCGGCCCCTTCAAGCAGGAAACCTACGACAGCGCCCGGTTCATGCGGCTCGTCAGGAACCCCGACTACTACGTGCCGGGCAAGCCGCATCTCGACGCGGTCGAGCTCTACCTCTTCCCCGACCTCGCCGCCGAGGCCGCCAACTTCCTCTCCGGCGCAGTCGATGTCATGCTCGACGTGCAGCAGGCGGACTTCAAGCGCATCGCCGCGGCGCCGGGCGTGCAGGGCCAGCGCGTGCCCTCCGGCCGCTTCGTCAACATCGTGATGCGCCAGGACTCGAAGCCCTTCGACGACGCGCGCGTCCGCCAGGCCCTCGCCATGGCGGTCGATCGCGGCATGCTGGTCGACCTGGTGCTCGACGGGCTCGGCCGCCCGGCCGCCGACAACTGCATCTCGCCCGGCTATCGCTACCTGGTAGACACGCCGGCGCCCAAGTACGACCCGGCGGCCGCGCGCAGGCTTCTTGCCGAGGCCGGCTACCCGCAGGGTATCAAGATCCCGCTGATCTGCTCCAACCGCCCCGCGATCCGCAGCCAGGTCGGCGTCGCCGTCAAGCAGATGGCGCAGCCCGCCGGCTTCGACATCGACGTGCAGACGATCCCGCACGACACGTATCTCGCGAATGTCTGGCGCAAGGGCAACTTCTACATCGGCTACTGGGGCATGCAGCCGACGGAGGACGCCGCATTCACGCTCCTCTTCACCACCGACGCCGCGTTTGCCGACACGGCGTGGAACAACAAGGAGTTCGACGACCTCGTCGCGCGCGGCCGCGCCACGCTCGACGACGCCGAGCGCCGCCGCCTCTACACGCAGGCCCAGCAGATGATGGTGCGCGACCGGCCGTCGATCATCCCGTTCTTCCAGGACATCCTCACCGCGAACCGGACCTACGTGAAGGGCTGGACGGCCCATCCGCTGTCGCGGACCTTCTTCACCGAGGACGTCTGGCTCGAGCGCGGCTGACGCGGCGTGAACGCCGGGTATCTCGCGCGGCGGCTGGCCGCGGTCGTGCTGGTCCTGCTGGTCGTCTCCATGGCGGTCTTCGCGATCACCATGATCCTGCCGGGCAATGCCGCGGTGATGATCCTCGGCGAGTACGCGACCGAGGACCAGCTGAAGGCGCTCGCGGCCGAGCTCGGCCTCGAGCGCCCGTGGCACGTCCAGTACCTCGAGTGGCTCGGCAGGCTGGCGACCGGCGACTGGGGCATGTCCATGCGCATGTCCCAGCCGGTCACCCTCCTGATCGGCGACGCGTTCTGGCGGTCGGCGGCGCTCGCGGGCGCGGCGCTCGTCACCGTCACCGTGGTCGCGGTGCCGCTCGGCGTACTCGCCGGCATGCGCCGCGGCCGCGGCGCCGACCTCGGTATCGGCCTCTTCGCCTACATGGGGACGGCCATCCCCGAATTCGTCACGGCGACCCTGCTGCTCGTCTTCCTCGCCGCCCCCGGGCGGCAGTTCTTCCCCGCCGGCGGCTTCGTGCCGCCAGGCGAGGACGCAGCGCGCTTCCTCTACCACATCGTCCTGCCGGCGCTGACGCTGAGCCTCATACTCACCGCGCACATCGTGCGACAGGTGAGGTCCGAGATGTCCGAGGTGCTCGCCAGCGACTACATACGCGCCGCGCACCTCAAGGGGCTCAGCGAGGCGACCGTCATCCGCCGCCACGCGCTGCGCAACGCGATGGCCCCCGCCGTCGCGGTGATCTCCCTCGACGTCGGCTACCTCCTGGGCGGCATCATCGTCGTGGAGGAGGTGTTCGCCTGGCCGGGCCTCGGGCGGCTCATGATCCACGCGCTCCAGAACCGGGACCTGCCGGTGATACAGGCGGTGACGCTCGTCCTCGCCGGCGTGTACGCCCTCTCCAACCTCGTCTCGGACATCGTCATCGCGGCGCTCGACCCGCGCGTGCGATATGCGTGAGCTCGCGCGCCACCCGACCGGGCTCGTCGGCGCGACGCTGCTCGCGATCGTGCTCGTCGCCGTGCTGTTCGGGCCGCTGATCGCGCCCTACGACCCGCAGCAGTTCCACCCCGCGGAGCGGCTGCGCGGGCCGTCGGCGGAACACTGGCTCGGCACCGACCAGTTCGGCCGCGACATCCTCTCGCGCATCCTCCACGGCGCGCGGGCGACGATCATGTTCGGCCTCGGCGCGACCTTCGCCGGCGTCGCCGCGGGGACGCTGATCGGCGTCGCCGCGGGCGTCGCCGGGCGCTGGATCGACAGCGCCATCATGCGCCTCCTGGACGGGCTCCTCGCCGTCCCCGACCTGCTCTTCACGCTGCTGATCGTCACCGTGCTGGGCGGCGGCACCGGCCACGCGATGCTCGCGGTCGCGGTCGCCTTCACCCCCGGCATGGCGCGCATCGCGCGCGCCGCCGTGCTGTCGGTGCGCACGCGCGAGTTCGTGCAGGCCGCGCAGGCGCGCGGCGAGTCGCCCGTCTACGTGATCGGCGCGGAGGTGCTGCCGAACACCATGGGGCCGGTGATCGTCGAGGCGACGATCCGCGTCTCCTTCGCGATCATGCTGGGCGCGACGCTCGGCTTCCTCGGCCTCGGCGCGCAACCGCCCTCGACCGAATGGGGGCTGATGATCGCCGAGGCCCGCCAGTTCATGTTCCGCAATCCCTGGTGCGTCGCCGCGCCGGGCGTGGCGATCGCGGTCGCCGCGCTGGGCTTCAACCTGTTCGGCGACGCGCTGCGCGACATCCTCGACCCGCGGGGGCGGCAGCGATGAGCGACGCCGCGGCCAGCGTGCTCGAGGTGCGGGACTACTCCCTCGCCTACCGCACCGGCGACGGCCCGGTGCAGGCGCTTTCGCGCGTCGACTTCTCGATCGCGCGGGGACGCACGCTCGGCCTCGTCGGCGAGTCCGGGTCGGGCAAGAGCTCCATCGCGTGGGCGATCCTGCGCTACCTGCCCGCCAACGCCGTCGAGGGTGGTGGCAGGATCCTGCTCTCGGGCGAGGACCTGAGGGCGAAGACCCGCCAGCAGGTCGCCGACATCCGCGGCCGGCGCATCGGAATCGTCTTCCAGGACCCGTCGACCTCGCTGAACCCGACGCTGATGCTGGGCCGGCAGATCGCCGAGGTGCTGATCCGCCATCGAGGGCTGACCGAGAAGCAGGCCTTCGCGGAGGGCGAGGCGCTCCTCGCACGCACCGGCATCGCGCGCCCCGCGGAGATGATGCGCCGGTACCCGCACCAGGCCTCGGGCGGAGAGAAGCAGCGCGTGGTGATCGCCACGGCCTTCGCCTGCAACCCGGAATGCATCGTCTTCGACGAGCCGACCACCGCGCTCGACATCGTCACGGCGCGGCAGATCCAGGACCTGTTCGTGCGCCTGCAGGAGGACACGGGCGTCGCGGCGCTCTACATCTCCCACGACCTCGCCCTCGTCTCGCGGATCGCCCACGACGTCGCCGTCATCCACCGCGGCGCGATCGTGGAGAGCGGGCCCGCGGCGCGCATATTCGGCGCGCCGCGCGAGGAGTACACGCGCATGCTGATCGCCGCGGTGCCGCGCCCGGACCGGCGGCTGGTCGACAGCCACCCGCCGGACGGCGCGCAGCGGCTGCTGGGGCTCGAGGCGCTGACAGTCCGCTACGGGGAGCGCTCGCTGCTGTCGCGCATGCTCGGCCGCGCCCAGGAGCAGGTGGTCGGCGCGCGCGACATCGGCTTCTCGGTGCGCAAGGGCGAGATCCTCGGGATCGTCGGCGAGTCCGGGTCGGGCAAGTCGACGATCGCGCGCGCGATCGCCGGGCTCAACGACTTCAGCGGGCGCCTGACGCTCGGAGACCGGTCCTTCTCCGGGCGCGGCGCGCTCGACCGCGCCTACCGCCGCGCGGCGCAGATCGTCTTCCAGAACCCGGACGCATCGCTCAACCCGCGCCAGCGCGTGCGCGAGATCCTGTCGCGGCCGCTCAAGCTCTACGGCATCGCGCGCGGACGCGCGGAGATCGACCGTCGCGTGGGCGAACTGCTTTCACAGGTGCTGCTGCCGCCCGAGTTCGCGCGCCGCTACCCGCACCAGCTGTCCGGCGGTGAGAAGCAGCGCGTCGCGATCGCGCGCGCCTTCGCCGCCGAGCCGCGCCTCGTCCTCTGCGACGAGATCACGTCGTCGCTCGACGTCTCGGTCCAGGCCTCGATCGCGCGGCTGCTCGTCGACCTGCAGGCGCGCACCGGCGCCACCTGCCTCTTCATCACCCACGACCTCAACCTCGTCCGACAGCTCGCCCACACGATCGCGGTCATGTACCGCGGCGATCTCGTCGACCTCTTCCCGGTCGGCGCGGCGGACGCACCCGACCGCCACCCCTATACCCGCACGCTCCTCGACGCCGTCCCCGTCGCCGTCGGCAGCGCGGCGTGACGAGCCAGGCATCGGAGATCGCAACCATGAAGACAGCCGACGAACTGCTCGCCTCGATCGACGAGAAGGCATGCCTCGACGTCGTCGCCGACTGGGTGCGGCACAAGAGCTACACCCAGACCGACGGCGAGCGCGCGCTGGTCGAGCATGTCGTCGGGCAGATGCGCGGCCTCGGCCTCGACGCCGCGCCGAGCCCGGTCGAGCCCGGGCGCTTCAACGCGATCGGCACGTGGCGCGGGACGGGCGGCGGCAAGAGCCTGCTCTTCAACGGCCACCTCGACACCAATCCCGCGACCGAGGGCTGGACCGTCGATCCATGGGGCGGGCTGGTCGACGACCGCTTCGTCTACGGCATCGGCGTGTCGAACATGAAGGCCGGCGACGCGGCGTCGTTCTGCGCGGTCAAGACGCTGGTCGATGCCGGCGTGCGGCTCAAGGGCGACGTGGTGCTGACCTATGTCGTCGGCGAGCTCCAGGGCGGCGTCGGCACGCTGGCCGCGATCCGCAACGGCTTCCGCGCCGACTACTTCATCAACAGCGAGCCGACCGACCTGGCCGCGATCACCATGCACGCCGCCGCCTTCACCTTCATCATCGAGCTGCAGGGCGTGACGCGCCACATGTCGAAGCGCGAGGAGGCAGTCGACGCGATCATGGCCGCCTGCGACCTCGTCCCGCGCCTCAACGGCATGAAGTTCTCCGACGCGCCAGACGACGACCACCGCGCCATCAACCGCGTGCATGTCGGCGTGATGCGCGGCGCCCTGGGCCGCGAGTTCCACGAGTGGCGCCCGCCGCAGGTCGCCGACGTCGTGCGCCTCAAGGGCTCGGGCCGCTACGGGCCCGGGCAGACCCAGGCCGCGGCGCTCGCGGATTTCCGCCGCGTCCTCGACGACCTGGAGCGACGCTTCCCCGGGCTGAAGGCGACCGTGGAGGCCGAAGACGTCAAGGGACGGCCGCTGATGCCCGCCTTCCGCGTCGATCGCGACGCGCGCATCGTGAAGACGGTCAACGCCGCCTACCGCAAGGTCCGCGGCACCGACCAGCCGACGGGCGCGATCACGCCGCCGGGCTTCTACGGGACCGATGCCGGGCACTTCTACAAGGAGCTGGGCGCCGAGGGGATCGTGTGCGGCCCGGGCGGGCGCTACAACACCATGCCCGACGAGCGGGTCGACATCGCCGACTACCTCGACATGGTCAGGATCTACCTGCTCGCCATGCTCGACATCTGCGAGCTGTCTTAGCTCGCGCCGCGCGGGCCGGAATTCCCGCGTGGCCATCGCTGGCCGAGGATGTGGTGCTGGTAGCGGCGGGCAGATTTGAACTGCCGACCAAGGGCTTATGAGTCCCCTGCTCTACCACTGAGCTACGCCGCTCCAAGCGGAGCGCGCGGCCGAGGCCGCGCGAGGAAGCGAGGCTATACGCGCTCGCTCGCGAGGGTGTCAAGGCGCGCGGCGTGGTCGCCGGAGCGCGGCGCGGCGCGGCGGATCCAGCCGCCGCCCAGAACGCGCTCGCCGCGCTGCACGACCGCCGCCTGGCCGGCCGCGATCGCGAATTCCGGGCCGGCGAGCTCGATCCTGGCACTGCCCGGCTCCTCGTCGAATCTCAGGATCGCCGGTGCCGGCGACGCGGTCGAGCGCACGCGCACCTCGACATCCCCGAGGTCGCCGGGCGGCGCGGCGCTGCCGCCGATCCAGTTGAAGTCGCCGACGAGGATCTCCCGACGCGCCAGCGCCGCGCGCGGACCGACGACGACGCGCGCGGCGGCGGGATCTACCGCGACGACGTAGAGCGGCTCGGCGGAGCCGCCGATGCCGAGGCCGCGGCGCTGGCCGACCGTGAAGCCGATCGTGCCCTCGTGGCGCCCGAGCACGCGGCCCTCCATGTCGACGATGTCGCCGGCGCGCGCCGCCTCCGGGCGCAGCCGCGCGACGAGCCGCGCATAGTCGCCATCGGGCACGAAGCAGATATCCTGGCTGTCGGGCTTGCCGGCGACGCGCAGGCCAAGCCGCGCGGCGTGCCGGCGCGTCTCGTCCTTGGCCATGCCGCCGAGCGGGAAGCGCAGGAACTCGAGCTGCGCCTGGGTCGTCGCGAAGAGGAAGTAGCTCTGGTCGCGCGCCGGCTCCGCGCCGCGATGCAGCTCGGCACCCGACGGCCCCGCGACGCGGCGCGCGTAGTGGCCTGTGGCCAGCGCCACGGCGCCGAGATCTCGCGCGACGCCGAGAAGGTCGCGGAACTTGACCGTGCGATTGCACTGGATGCAGGGCACTGGCGTCTCGCCGCGCGCGTAGGACGAGGCGAAGTCCTCGATCACCGCGTCGCGGAACCGGCTCTCGTAGTCGAGCACGTAGTGCGGGATGCCAAGGCGCGCGGCGACGTCGCGGGCATCGCCGATGTCCTGGCCCGCGCAGCACGCGCCGCGGCGGCCGATGGCCACGCCATGGTCGTAGAGCTGCAGCGTCACGCCGACGACGTCGTAGCCGCCCTCGCGGAGCAGGCCCGCGACGGTCGAGGAATCGACGCCGCCCGACATCGCCACGACGACGCGCGCGCCATCGGGGACGCCGTCGAGGCGCATCACCCGCGCTCGTCCAGCCAGGCCATCTGGATGGCCTCGAGGATCTTCTCGTTCGAGCGGTTCGGGTCGTCTGCAAAGCCCGGCAGCGCCTGCACCCATTTCCACAGGTCGGTGAAGCGCAGGTTGACCACGTCGGCGTCGGGATGCGCCTCCTCGAGCTCGATCGCGATGTCGTGCACGTCCGTCCACCTGAGCTTCTTCATGGCATCGCTCCCGTGTCGCGCGCGACCGGCCGTCGTCAGCGCTTGTCGACCATCATGTTGCGGGTCGCGGCTGGCAGGCTCACCGTGAGCCCGTCGAGTTCCTCGGTCATGATTATCTGGCAGCCGAGGCGCGAGGTGTGCGTCAGGCCGAAGGCGAGGTCGAGCATGTCCTCCTCCTCCTCCTTCGCCTCGGGCAGGCGCTCGTAGTCCTCGTCGCCGACCACGACATGGCAGGTCGAGCAGGCGAGCGAGCCCTCGCAGGCGCCCTCGAGGTCAATCCCGTTGCGGTGAGCGATCTCGAGCACGGAGAGGCCGACCGGCGCCTCGACCTCGTGGCGCGAGCCGTCGCGCACGATGAACGTCATCCTCGGCATGCTGCCTTCTCCCTCGCTTGCCAGTTGCGCCCTCCCTCGGAGGGCGCGGTCAGAGTTCCAGCCGGTCGATCGAGCGGCCGGCGAGCGCGGCGCGAATACCACGATCCATCCGGCGCTCGGCGAATATCTTCGTGCCTTCCTCGAGCCCGCCCGCGGCCGCAACGACGGCGTCCCGGTCGGCGCCGGACAGCGCGGCCTCGACCTCGCTGGCGAGGTCCTCGATCGCCGCGCGCTCGCCGGCGGAGAGCAGCGCCCCGTCGGCAGCCAGCGCCGCGCGTACGGCGTTGAGCGTGCGCCGGGCCTCGACCTTGGCCTCGGCGAGGAGCCGCGCGTCCATGTCGTCCTGCGCGTTGTCGAGCGACTCGCGCAGCATGCTTGCCATCTCGTCCTCGGAGAGGCCGTAGCTCGGCCGCACCTCGACCCGCGCCTGCCGGCCGGTCACCCGCTCCTCCGCGCTCACCGTGAGCAGGCCGTCGGCATCGACCGCGAAGGACACGCGGATGCGCGCCGCGCCCGCCACCATCGGCGGGATGCCGTCGAGCATGAACCGCGCGAGGCTGCGGCACTGGTCGACCATCTCGCGCTCGCCCTGCACGACATGGATCGCCATCGCGGACTGGCCATCCTCGTAGGTCGTGAAGTCCTGGGCACGCACGACCGGGATCGGCGTGTTGCGGTCTATGATCTTCTCGACGATCCCGCCCATCGTCTCGAGGCCGAGCGAGAGCGGCGTCACGTCGAGCAGCAGCGTGTCCGACCCCGCGGTCAGGGCCTCCGCCTGCAGCGCCGCGCCGACCGCGACGACCTCGTCCGGGTCGATGTCGCCGAGCGGCGGGCGGCCGAGGAACTCCTCGAGCCGGCGGCGCACCAGCGGCACGCGCGTGGAGCCGCCGACGAGCACGCAGCCCCCGAGCTCGGAGGGCGGGACGCCAGCGTCGGAGAGAACCTGGCGGCAGATGCGGATGCTGCGCTCGACGAGCGGCTCCACGAGTTCGTCGAGCTGCGCGCGCGACAGGGAATGGCGCGAGGGCGCGCCGCCGGCGTCCAGCGTGCCGGACCACGTGTCCTGCGAGGACAGGCATTCCTTCGCGATCCGGCCGAGCGCCAGCGCCGCCTTCGCGAGCCGCGCGTCGACGACGCCGCCGATGCCCGCGGCGGCGCGCTCCGCGAGCAGGCGCTCGGCGACGGCATGGTCGATGTCGTCGCCGCCGAGCGCGGTGTCGCCGCCGGTGGCGAGGACCTGGAACACGCCCTTCTCGAGCCGCAGCAGCGAGAAGTCGAAGGTGCCGCCGCCGAGGTCGTAGACGGCGTAGAGCCCCTCGACCCCGCTGTCGAGGCCGTAGGCGAGCGCGGCCGCGGTCGGCTCGTTGACGAGGCGCAGCGCCTCGAGCCCGGCGAGCCTCGCGGCGTCGCGCGTGGCGGTCCGCGCGGCATCGTCGAAATAGGCCGGCACGGTGATGACCGCGCGGTCGACCTCGCGGCCGAGCGCCTTGCGCGCGCGCGCGGCGAGGGCGCGCAGGATGTCGGCGGATATCTCCACCGGCGTCAGCAGCCGCCCGCCGATCGACAGCCGTGCCATGCCGCCCTCGGCCGCGGGGCCGAGTTCGTAGGGAAGCACGCCGGCGAGCGCCTTGAGGTCGGAGGCGCCCCGGCCCATGAGCCGCTTGATCGAGGACACGACGCGCTCCGGCGCATCCAGGAGGTCGGCGCGCGCCTCGTGGCCGACGACGACCTGCGCGCCGTAGGACACGACCGAGGGCAGCAGCGCGCGGCCGCGCTCGTCGCGCAGGACCTCCGCCCTGCCCTCGCGCGCGACGGCCACGACGGAGTTGGTGGTGCCGAGGTCGATCCCGACGGCGAGGCCGCGCTCCCCCTCGTGGGGCAGCGGCGTCTGGCCGGGCTCGTATATGTCGAGCAGCATCGACCTCACTCCCCGCCCAGCAGCCGCGCGTGCCTGGCGCGCGCCTCGTCGACGAGCTTGCGCAGGTAGCGCAGGCGCAGCGCGGCGCGGCGCGCCGCCGCGACGTCGCCCGCCGCGAAGGCGTCGCCGAGTTCCGCCTCGATCGACATCGTGTCGGCGACCGCCGCGCCGATGCAGGTCTCGACGCCCGCGGCATCGCGCGCGCCGGCGAGGGTCTCGCGGCGCTCCATCTGCTCCATGAGCAGCTCGGGGTCGCGGATCGTGCGATCGTCGGCCGGCACATCACCCCCGAGGCCGAGCAGGTACTCCGCGCGCGACAGCGTCCCCTTCAGCGTCTCGTAGGCGTCGTTCAGCGCCACGGCCTGGGCCTGCGAGATCGCCTTCTCGCGCGCGCCGCGCGTGGCGAAGCGGTCGGGATGGAGCTGGCGCTGGAGCGAGAAATAGCTGCGCTCGACCTCGCGCGGGTCGATCGCGAAGCCCCGCGCGAGGCCCAGCCGGGCGAAGTGGTCGATCGGCCGCGGGGGCTGCACGACACGGCACGTCGCGCAGAACAGCGCCTCGGGCGCGACCGGCCCGGCGCAGGACCAGCAGGCAAGCGGCGCCGGGGCCGGTTCCGCCGATATGTCGTGCTGGAGGTTCACGTGCGGTCTCGTTGCCGGCGGGGCCGGGGTGGAAAATGGCGCGGCCGGCGCGCGCGTGGCGGCCGGCCGCGAGGGACGACGCCCCGCGGCGCCGTCAGACGTGGAAGGACTCCCCGCAGCCGCAGCGACCCTTCTCGTTGGGGTTGCGGAAAGTGAAGCCGGATTTGAACTGCTCCTCGACGAAGTCCATCTCCGTCCCGAAGAGGAACATGGCGGCCTTCGGCGCGATCAGGATCCTGATGTCCTCAGCCGGCTTCAGCTCCTCGTCGCCCGGCTCCGCCGCGTCGGCGTATTCGAGCGTGTAGCTGAGGCCAGAGCAGCCGCGCGTGCGCACGCCGACGCGCACGCCGTAGGACGGCTTGCCGCGCTTGGCGAGCAGCGCGCGCACGCGCTCCATCGCCGCCGGCGTCACCGACACGGGCGGCGGCCGCGGCGCGGGCGGGCGGGCGGGCGGCGCGGCCTTCGCCTGCGCCGTCGCCGCCGGCTGCTGCTGCTGGATGTCGGACATCTGCCCCCCGCCCCGGTTCAGCTGTTCGCGGCCTTGGGGGCCGCGCCATGCTTGCTGCGGTAGTCCTCGATCGCCGCCTTGATCGCGTCCTCGGCCAGCACCGAGCAATGGATCTTGACCGGCGGCAGGGCGAGGTGCTGCGCGATCTGCGTGTTGCGGATCGACGCCGCCTCGTCGAGCGACTTGCCCTTGACCCATTCGGTGACGAGCGAGCTCGACGCGATCGCCGAGCCGCAGCCGAAGGTCTTGAACTTCGCGTCCTCGATGATGCCGTCCGCGCCGACCTTGATCTGCAGCTTCATCACGTCGCCGCAGGCCGGGGCGCCGACGAGGCCCGTGCCGACCGCGCTGTCGTCCTTGTCGAAGGCGCCGACGTTGCGCGGGTTCTCGTAGTGGTCGACCACCTTGTCGCTGTAGGCCATGTGCGAGTCTCCTGTCTGCGGAGGGTATAGAACGTCGGTCGACGGCTTTGAAGGGCCTGCGCCCTCAATGGGCCGCCCACTGGATGGATTTCAGGTCGATCCCGGCCTGCGCCATCTCCCAGAGCGGGCTCATCTCGCGCAGCTTCTGCACCGCGGCGATGATGCGGTCGGCAGCGTAGTCGACCTCTGCGTCGGTCGTGAAGCGGCCGAAGCCGATGCGCAGGCTGGTATGCGCGAGTTCCTCCTCGACGCCCAGCGCGCGCAGCACGTAGCTCGGCTCGAGCGAGGCCGAGGTGCAGGCGGATCCTGACGAGACCGAGAGGTCCTTGATCCCCATCATCAGCCCCTCGCCCTCGACATAGGCGAAGGAGAGGTTGAGGTTGCCGGGGATGCGGTTCGTCGCGTCGCCGTTCATGAACACCTCGGGCAGGCGCGCGTTGATGCGCGACAGGAAGCGGTCGCGCAGCGCCTCGAGGCGCGCAGTCTCCTGCGCCATCTCGCGCTGGCAGATCGCCGCGGCCTCGCCCAGCCCGACGCAGAGCGGCGTCGGCAGCGTGCCCGAGCGCATGCCGCGCTCCTGGCCGCCGCCATGGATGAGCGCCTGCATGCGCACCCGCGGCTTGCGGCGGACATAGAGCGCGCCGATGCCCTTGGGCCCGTAGATCTTGTGGCCGGAGATCGACATGAGGTCGATGTTCATAGCCTCGACGTCGAGCGGGATCTTGCCGTAGGCCTGCGCGCCGTCGGTGTGGAAGAAGGCGCCCTTCGCGCGGCAGAGCCTGCCGATCTCCGCGAGCGGCTGGATGACGCCGATCTCGTTGTTCACGCCCATGATCGAGACGAGCACCGTGCGCTCGCCGATCGCGGCCTCGAGCGCGGCGAGGTCGACGATCCCATCGTTGCCGACCGGGAGGTACGTCACCTCGAAGCCCTCGCCCTCGAGGTGGCGGCAGGTGTCGAGCACGCATTTGTGCTCGGTCACCAGCGTCACGATGTGGTTGCGCCTGTCCTTGTAGAAGCGCGCGACGCCGGCGATGGCGAGGTTGTTGGACTCGGTCGCGCCGGAGGTGAACACGATCTCGCGCTCGTCCGCGCCGATCACCGCCGCGAGCTGCGCGCGCGCCTTCTCGACGCCCTCCTCCGCCTCCCAGCCATGCAGGTGGTTGCGGCTATGCGGGTTGCCGAAGCGCTCCGTGAAGTACGGCATCATGGCCTCGAGCACGCGCGGATCCATCGGCGTGGTGGCCTGGTAGTCGAGGTAAATGGGCCGGGGCTCGTTGGTGCCCGCGCGCCTCTCGTCCTTCTGTGCCGTGCCGGTCATGTCGATGCTCGTCCTTGTAGGTTCGGGTGTCGTACGGGTCTGGTTCAGGCCGCCGCGCGGGCGTCGCGCACGCGGGCGGCGATGCGTCCCCATTCGCCTGCGAAGCGCCCGGCCTCGTCGAGCGAGATGGCGGGCCCGAGGCTCACGCGCACGGCGCCGGACCGGATCTCCGGCGCGAGGCCCATGGCCGCTAGGACATGCGACGGACGGACCTTGCCGGAGGAGCAGGCCGCCCCGGCGCTGATCGCGAAGCCGGCGAGGTCCATCGCCATGACGATGGTCGCCGCCTCGGCGCCGGGCAGTGAGAGGCAGGCGGTATTGGCGATCCGCGGGGCGCGCGCGGCGATCGCCACCGTCTCCGGCGCGGCCGCGCGGCAGGCGCCCACAAGGCCGTCGCGCAAGGCGGCCAGCGCGGCGAAGCCCGCCGCCTCGGCGCCAGCCTCGCGCGCGGCAGCCCCGAAGGCGGATATGCCCGCGACGTTCTCGGTGCCCGCGCGCAGCCCGCCCTCCTGGCCGCCGCCGCGCAGCATCGCGCGCAGTCCCCCTTGGTCCGCGAGCACGAGCGCGCCGGCTCCCTGCGGGCCGCCGATCTTGTGCGCGGAAAGGGAAAGGAGGTCGATGCCGAGCGCGCGCATGTCGAGGGGGATGCGCCCGGCAGCCTGCACGGCGTCGCAATGGAGCAGGCCGCCATGCGCATGGACGAGGTCGGCGACGTCGCGCAGCGGTTGCACCACCCCGGTCTCGTTGTTGGCGGCCATGACCGAGACGAGCATCGGCCCGCGCCCTGCGAGGAGCGCGGCGAGCGCCGGCAGGGACACGATGCCGTCGCCATCGACCGGCAGGCGGATCGCGTCGTCGCGCGCGTCGAGGACCGAGGCATGCTCGACCGCGGAGACGGCCACGGGCAGCGCGAGGCCGCATAGCGCGAGCGCGTTGGCCTCGGTGCCCCCGGAGGTGAAGACCACCGAGCGGGCAGGCGCGCCGACGAGAGCCCCGACCGCGGCGCGGGCGTCCTCGACGAGCCTGCGTGCCTCGCGCCCCGGACCGTGCACCGAGGACGGGTTGCCGGCGCGCTCGAGCGCCGCGAGCAGCGCCGCGCGCGCCCGGGACCGCATCGGCGCGCCGGCATTCCAGTCGAGGTAGCTCACGGGGGGCATGCGGCGTCGTTCCGGCGGGTCAGCCCGCCGCCTGAGCGGCCATGGGCGCCTCGGGCTCGTGCACGATCACCTGGCTGGTGCCGAGGATGCGTCGTGCGATCACGTCCGCGATGGTGACCGAGCTGAGGTAGAGGTGGATCTGGTTGCCCAGCTCCTCCCAGAGGTCGTGGGTCAGGCAACGGCTGCGATTCTGCCTGCAGCCCGACGGCGAGCCCGGGGCGCAGCGCGTCGCGTGGATCGGCTCGTCGACCGCGAGGATGATGTCGGCGACCCGCGTCTCGGCGATCGGATGGGCGGGGAGGTAGCCGCCGCCGGGGCCGCGCACGGAGCGCACGAGCCCGCCGCGGCGCAGCTTCGCGAAGAGCTGCTCGAGATAGGAGAGCGAGATCTCCTGGCGCTCGGCGATGTCCGCCAGCGCCACCGGCTGCCCCTTGCTGTGGGTCGCAAGATCGACCATCGCCATCACCGCGTAGCGGCCCTTGGTGCTGAGCTTCACGATCCATCTCCCTTCGCTGCCCTCGGTCTCGCCGCGTCCAGAGGACCCGGCACCGGACGCCGCGCGCGAAGCCGCCGCCCCAGGCACCCGCGGCGGGTAGAGCTGCCGGTCTGGATTTGCGGCAGAGGCCGAAAATCCTTGCAATCCGGCAACATAGCTTCCTACCTTCCGGGCCGCGGGAATTTCCGCGACCCGGGCGGCCGACCTTCCCAGCCAGTGTCCTGGCAAGATATAGTTGCCCGAGTAATCCGGTCAAGAAAGCCCCAGAAATATGCCAACCTTCACGGGGGAGTTGACCTACGCGCGGCATCGGGTATCCGACGGGCGACGCGTCGTCCTCCTGCGGTTTCGGACCCATGCCTGAAGTGATCATCAACGGCGCCGAGGGGCGCCTCGAGGGCCGCTATTCTCCGGCTAAGAGCGACCGCGCACCGGTAGCCGTGCTGCTGCACCCGCACCCGCAATACGGCGGGACGATGCACAACAAGGTCGTCTTCACGCTGAACCAGTGCTTCCTCCAGGCCGGCTTCGCGACGCTGCGATTCAACTTCCGCGGCGTCGGCCGCAGCCAGGGCTCCTTCGCCCGCGGCGAGGGCGAGCTCACCGACGCCGCCTCCGCGCTCGACTGGATCCAGACCTACAACGCCAACGCGTCCGCATGCTGGATCGCCGGCTTCTCCTTCGGCGCCT
>Ga0194133_10004587_pt1 | contig 18343 bp, 8 predicted proteins | sample TA2KigOf40mmetaG_FD_155448 | JGI IMG/M metagenome (GOLD analysis project Ga0194133, IMG submission 155448) | Freshwater microbial communities from Lake Tanganyika, Tanzania - TA2015055 Kigoma Offshore 40m | ecosystem: Environmental > Aquatic > Freshwater > Lake | place: Tanzania: Lake Tanganyika... | reverse complement strand
ACATGTCAATAAAAAGGCCTGCGTGCCTTACTATAGTTACCTAGTTACTCTCCGTAAGCTTAGACGTAAGTTTGTAGAAGTATCTAAGACAATTATTTTAAGGTTATGTTTGTATTAAGTACCTATCTAATAAAGTATTATGAGCATATCTTAAACACCTTGTGTTTCTTTTATAAGAAAAGGGGGACCTAAGGTTCATAAACTAGAGATAGGGGTTACGATCACTCATACGCGCCTTACTAAGGATAAGCGCCATGAATCATCCTGACGCTCTCCAACCGTAAGCCTACATATATTAAGAGTTTTTGGAAGCTCATTTTCCTTCCTCTTATTTTCAGCCTTATTGATAAATGATTCAAATAAACATGTCAAATTCTTATCTGATTAATAAATTTTTTTTTGAAAGAAATTCGAAGGTAACATTTTATTACAGTTGATTTTCTCTTTACCCCCAGAGACATTCTCAATGCAATTGCAATCATGACTTTGTCAGCAAGTTGCACTCAAAAGCTTTTTAGGCTAATTGGGTGAAAATATGTTGGTAGTGTGTGTATGAATAAAACTTTAAAAAAATAGCATTTCTAGAAATGAGTTTTGCATTAATTCATTCATATAACTCCTTTCAGTGTTGTTCAAAAAAGATGGAAATTTTATAATTTTTCTGTTTTTCCTATTTTCACTTTGCAAATAATGTGACTAGCTTAACAAAAAGCATGATGATGTGCGAAACCAAAAGAGACTGCTGAAAATGTCAAGTCAGAATCAGAAATACAGGGACAGAATGATGGCTTGGCTCTGAAGGGCTGAAAAATACTCTTGACTTTTTTGCAAAATTGTGCCTCTTTTATAGACAAAGTCAGTGTCTTTCTTTGACAATTTTACCTTAGGGCCAGGTACAGGGTTGACACTACAGGAATTTATTTCCCATGGTCATAACTTACAGGGCTGACCGCACGCCCCTGAAGTTTTGACCTGACTCCAACCTCAAGATTAGGGCCTGGACCAACATTTTGAGGCATGAGGGGTTAGAGCAAGTCTTGCAGGGTAAGGTTAGGTCAGTCTTGAAGATTAGGTTGATCAACAAAATTATTTTAGATCAGCTTAGGTATTAGGTTAGGTTAGGTTAGGTTAGGTTAGGTTAGGGTAGGTTAGGTGAGTAAGATTAACCAATAAAATGGTTTCAGGTTAGCTTAGTTTAGTAATATCTGCAACAATCTTGTTAACCTTAAATATAACCAGTTCTTTCTATTAGTAAGGCTGTCCTGATCTGCTTCATATATTCGTAACCTAAACTAACCTTTCCTAAACTAAAACGCCTATAAACTTTACACAATGAAACCTCAACTAATCTGGCCAAACTTAAAATCACTTTACTAGCAAACCGAACCTAAAATCATTTTATGGGCTAACCTAGCCCTTCCCTGAGGGAAGGACCTAACCTAACTTAACCTTAACTAACCTACCCTTACCTTACCTTACCTAACCTAGCCCAGCCCTTCCCTAAGGAAAGGACCTAACCTAACCTAACCTAACCCAACCTAACTTAACCTAACCTAACCTAATTTATCTTCTGGGCCCTAGCCTGAGGAGTATGATTGGATGGTAAACCACGAAGTTTTTGGCCAGTGAATAACTGAAATAACTTGATCGCTTGATACTGATCCCGGCCCCAAGGGTTTGTTATTAATTTTTTGCTGGCAACTCATTTTTGCCTGAAAAACCTCCTGTCTGACGAAAAAGGTACGTTCATAAATTTGTAGGCGCTACGTTGGATCTTATAATAACAAAAATTTAAAGTCTTTAATTGTGTTAAGGAAAATAATGTTCTTTGTTATTCTGTTGAAAATAGAGTTCAGTGTAAGAGCTGTTACTAAGTGGAATGTACTGAAATGTATTTTAAATGACAGATCAGTTTTCAAAGATCAACTTTAATGACAAAAAATTAAAGGTCAGTTGATATAAAAGTAATTTACACCAAGGATGCTGAAAATTAAGTTTAGCTTCCCAAAGGACTTAGTTTTGGAAGGTTAGTCTTAAATACTCCTCTGAGATATCTTCAATTTAAGGCTAAAAAGAAAGACCTTGATAAAAAATTTACAGCCTAAAATATTAGTACTTTCAATAAAAAAATGTGCTACTTCCTAGCACATTATTTGGAAAGTCCATCAGTATTCATGTGAATGATATAATGAACCAGCCTCAAAATTGTTAGCATTGTGCATGTAAGCACTTTTCAGGAAGAGCTGATCCAATTAATTTCTATCTTTGTGTCTTTCATAACTTGAATCTATTTATGTATCAAGGGGCAAAAAAGTTCTAATAAGAAAAAAAATAATCTTTATCATTTTGTATTCACAATGATTCATAAACAAAGTTCAAAATTACAGCTTTTAAATAGTTGTAAAACTGCAGAAATGGTGTCATTGCTTTGAACTAAACCCAATATAAGTCTCATGCTGACTACATCTTTCATACTTTTTTTTGTAACCATATATTAAAAAGCATGTTTGTGGGAATAAATCATTTCACAATCTGACAACAGACATGTATTGGACAAAAACTTGTGAATATAACATACTTTCCTTCATACAAAATAAATCTGGCAGTTTCAATACCTCAAGTGCTTGTATACAAAGAATATTTGTAATTAGGAGTTTCCTTTTCATCTGAAACATTTATAAAAAAAAATGAATAAGGATTTTTTGATTGAAAAAATTAATGGACCCTTTGGTGATATGATTGAAGTGATTAAAAGGTATTGATAAGATATTTCTAATTAATATTAAACCATAACATGTGTTCTGTTCTGTTACAATATTTAATGGGCAATGTTTGAATTCAGGCCATTTTTCTAATTGCCCCCTAAAATGCATTTTGACCCATGTTTCACTATCTCACAAGTATTTCTTCTCTGCAATAGTCACCAATTTAAGTTAATTTGAGAAATGCCCCTCATAACCAAGTCAGCTAAATTCAAGCTCTCTTTTTTTGGCATGTCTTTTACATATTTTAAAATCCCTTTTTTAAATACTCCTTGCAACTCTGCTTTCATTTTTAAGGCACACTGTTAGTGGTCATTCACTGTGGATTACCCAAAGCGGGAGTCGAACCCTGGCTTCAGGGATAGGTTTTGTTCCCCATGGCCGAGTGGTCATGGCATCAGGCTAGGAATCTTAGGGTCCGGGGTTTGAACGCTGGCAGCTCCAGGCAGCCTTTGACCCCGGGTTGCCAAAAAATAACAAGTGATTCCCAGCCAAAAACAGTGTGTCTTTAATAAACAAAAATTTGCAAGGCGCACTTTAAAAGGCTCAACCCATAGACCACCCTGCTTTTCTCAAGAGACTTCCTTCTTGATCTAGCTCAAATATTACAATTCCGATTCTGTCCTATCAATAAACAGTTCAGAATGGATTCCTTTATCTCATCACAAAGCAGCTTAACTTGCTTCACAAGTTCTAAGTCTTACAGATAAACCATCTTGCTCTTTTCAGAGTACCTCTATCATTATTTTAGGGGAGGGGTCTGAGTGTTAATATATGTCAGACTAAAAGGTTGCAGAAAGAAGCAATCTATAAACTCAATTTAATATCATTTCCTTGTTGTGCCACTTAAAGACAATGGTTGAAACCTCTCTCTTTTTTTTGTAAAGAAGTACATAGTGAAAAAGTGAAGAATTTTTTTTTCCACAAAAGTTATTTGAAAATCTTACTTGCTGTGTGGAAATAGGCAGCATTTCACATGAGTAGTTGCAATAAAATAAGCTCAAAAATCATGATGAATGCTAGCTGTCCTCAGGGTTATGCCTGAGTCTGAACTTAGACAGGAATTTGTGCCAAAGTGACCTGAAAAATGTGTTCAGTGCTTATCTAAAAGAAAAATTTTGTTGCATAAGATTGAAAAGTTATTCTATCATCACAAAACTAATCAAACATGGAGGAAATTTTAATTATAATCAGTCTTAGGTTGACTTGGTTTCAAAAGATTCAATAAACAACCAGGTTGGCCACCATGGTAGACTCAGTCATAGGCTCAACAGGGCACTATGAGATTTTTCTTAATGCAGTTTTCACATCAACATCTCCCCAAATTCTTTTCTCATATAAAAAAGTAAAAAGTAAAATCAGCCCTTCAGGGTAGGGTTTAGGATAGGAAAGTGTTAGCTAATCTTTCCTGACCCTGTAATTGGTAAATTTTTTAGAATTCAGGAACATGTTTGTGGGAAAGCTGCATTCGGGAAGACTTCATTTGTGAAAAACTTGTATCGCTCTCAACAGACCTTCTTCCACTTAACACTCTCAAAAATACTTCATTCTGGCATGTAATTGATACTCAAATCAGAAAAATTCTTTTAATGTAAGTACTGGGCCCAGAAGAATCTTGGAACTTTTTTTGTTATTTCAATGCTTTATTATTTTGATCACGCAACCTATCTATCCACATTTGAATCCCGGGCTCACTTGATCATTGTCACTGCGCTCCTGCTTTGCATGTTGATAAATGGGCTTGTGCGCAGAACCATTTCAACTATTCTTAGATGTCAGATTGTGCGGGATAATTAGGCGTTAGATTTAAGTTTAGTATTCATTCATTCAACCTTTTATTAGACTCAAACGTACATGCACATGACATAAACTTTATAAGAGTATGCAAGCTTTTACTCTTATATTTTACAATAAAGTATTTTGAGCATTTCCTCAGACTTTTATTTCATAAGTAAGTTTAGCGTCAATAAGTGGCATGTGTGATTATACCATGTCAGCACTTTACTGCTTAAGAGATTGCATAAGGTTTGATCGCTCGCGCTCTCAGGGATAGTCTACATGTACTAACGTTAGGTTCTCATCACATACCATTTAAGTAGATAACATTTCTGAGAATTCTGCTTTTTTCATAATATACTTGTATTTAGAAATTAATTATTCAAGGTTATTTACTAAATTTTATGTTAAATGAGAATCCAAATCTGAGTTTACAAAGACCAGAATTCAGATTTCCAACTGTCCTGTCTGGTTCAGCACAAATTTTACAAGCTGAACATCCTCCTAAAAATTAAATGTATGTTTTCTAGTTTTAACTCAAAACCTTAGAGTAAGATGGGAAAACTAAAGAATGAGGGAGAGAAGGAAGGGAAGGACGAGACAAGGTCCAACTTTCACTACCCTCAAATCGTCTGACTTACGGATACTTCTTCTTCTGCAGTTCAACACTGAAACTGAGTGAGTGAGAAATAAATCTAAGTGTGACTGAAATAATAAGTGAATTTCAAAGGAAAATGACAATTTCATCCATTTGATATTTAAAAAAGGTAAGATGTGTTAAGCAATAGTTTCAAGATGAATTGAGTTTAAACCATAACTTGAATTTATTCATCACCAAAAAAGTTGAAAAATTAGACTCACTTGACCTAGAAATAAATGCTTTAATGATTTGTGGTGTTATGTAATTTTTTCTTGAAGTTCTTGAATTATTAAAAGTCCTCAAGTTTAGTTAAAATACTAATTGGGCTGTTATGATTATGATTTATTTCAGTTCATAGTTAGAAAGTAGACTGGTGACACAGTTTTTTAAGAATAAGGTTTTACCAAGAGATGTAAATATCATGGTTTTACAGTTTTACAATAGTCAAAAATAATTAATGTTAGGAGTCTTACACCTTCACATCCAATGTATATTCCTGCTCTTGTTTTGTAAAATCTGTAAATCTATCAGTCTACAATTATTTATTGGCTTTATGGATTCTTTTTTTTATTCCAAATAATGTACCAGGTTTATTGATTATATGCTCAATTTCTCTCAATATTTATCACAGCTTTAAGTTGCCCAAAGACCACTAATTGAATAATAAGCTAGAGTGTCCTTTTGGTAGGTCTCCAGAGACGTTTCATTCTGAAATGGACACTTTTGGAATACTGCTGTCAATCAAATTGAGTTTCTATTCAAGTGGATTTCTTTTGAAATAGGCTTTAACAAAGCCAATGGTAAAATTCAAATAAATCTGAAAAAGAATTTTGATTAAGCTTTTTTCCACAATGAGCCATTAGATGGAAAACTTTTTGGCATACATGCATTTATTGCCTCTCAAGATGCATCTGAAAAACTCGAATATTTTCAATTTTTAATCCAACTGAGTTTATCTTGTTCAGTAAGAAAAAAAAATCCTTAAATCTAATGGAAAAAAGATTTTTTATCTTGCACAATTCTGGTTTCATTCTAAATTGAAATTTTATTGAACTTTGATTCAGACATAAACCAAACTAGATTGGGTCGTATTTTTTTTTGAGGCAAAAAAAAACTAAATTCAGCAGTTCTTTTCAAATCATCATCTCCATTGGAAGTCAAAAAAAGTGCACTGAGGCTGAAAAACCTATCATAGATTTGCAAGAAAAAAGATGGACCATTTAAGAGTTTAAATTAGCGGGGTTTTTTCAAATTTAAAAAGAAGTTTTCATTCAAATTTTAAATGAGAATTTGTCTAAAAAGAAGAAAACTGTATTTTAACCAGGATTTGCTAATGCAAAAAGTGGCTTGGATTTAATAGTATTCATTGAAAGACTTTCTTTAAGAGGATCTCATATAATTTGATGGGATTTCGATGGCAAAACTCAACGGTTTGAAAACTTCAAATTGACTTGAAAATTTTCACATAGAAAAAAAAGACAGCAGAGACAAATTTTGCAATTTGACAGCTTATTCATTCCAGAATTGGATTTTTAATCAATATTTTTTAGTCAATATATTAGTAAAACATTCAATTTTAAATGTGAGTTTTATTTCCACAACAAAATTTCTGGCCTAATCTTTATCAAAATTTCCCTGGGAAAGGCTCTTAGCTCGGGTTTGATCCCTGTCCACAAGGCACCCGGGCTAAGAGTCTACATCCCAAGTAGTATAAGGTACCTAATGTATCTAAGATCTACAGTTGTGGGTTTAATCCACTGATAAGAATATATCAACAACTGGATGCATTTGTCATATTATGTACTAGCAGTATAAAAGCGGCTAAGCTGCCCCCCTGGCTTCAGCACCATGCCCCCCCTTCTGTGCCCTCAACCCTTCCCCACCTGCGTGACAGGACGGATGATAGGGTTTTATATATAGACTTGCACGTTCAAGAGCGGTTAAGCTGCCCCCTTTTTGCTATTTTTTAGCACGTTGCCACACCCCTCCCCGCCTGCATGCAGAGACAGACATTAGGGATTTATATATATTAATAAAATATTGTATTACCAAGTAGTCTGCATAGCAATCAATCCTCACTGAGATTTGCTTTCTAGTGAGACAAACAAGATGAGAAAAAACAAAACAAGAGTGATTCAACAAAAGCCATTTCATGCCTCTCAAAATGACTTGAGTATTCACTTAATATGGATAAAATATCTTGGGCATTATAGTAAATCATCTTATGAGTCACCTGTAGTTACTTGGGATGAAAATCCCCTGATATTTGTTGCAAAGATGGATCCCAAGGTGCTGGACTAACCCCAAAATCTAAGATATCAAAATTCACAAACCTTGGCCATTAGGACATGGCAAACCCCTGATGAAAGTTTCAAAATTTTGCTAAAAATTATGATGATTTCTCCCTGATATTCCAGTACTCAGGCTATCTTTATTTAAATAAAAGTATGCCCCTGGGAGTCTAGAATTTTGTTATAAATCCAAAAAATAAGAATTGATGAATCAAATCATTGGCCATAAATTGAAAAAAAGCACTTGACAAATAATCTTTGCCTGTGTTACCTCTTGTATATCAGTTTATGAGAAAGATAAATTATTGCTGACTACTACTCCATTTGTTTCCTGTTTTGTGAAAGCTTTTCTATGTTGAGAATTGTTACAACCATATAATCAACAAGGAAACTTGATTCTTCTGTCTTTTCCTCTTCAATTGACACCAAAAATGAATCTTGCTTGTTAGGAAGAAAGAATTACCTGCAAACAAAGTGAAAGGTTCATAATAAAGTTTACACAACCAAGGAGAGAACCAGACATACTGAAAGGTATCAATTATTTGTGGATTGAAAAGAATAACTTTTTTTTAACCATGTTAGTTTGCTTTTTGTATTTGGCTTTTCATATTTATTGATGGAAAATGAGCAAAAAAAGGTAGCAATGACCTGCAATCTAAGGTTGCCCCAAGGAGATGGTATCTTTGGTTGCCGTCTGGAGGAAGACACCTATTGTTTGCCATCAACTATTGTGACGTGGAGTCAAAGTGTTGGTATGAAAGATTGCTTGGCAGAATACATTGAAATGACCTTTACGGGAAATGGGAATAAACTGAGCATTTGCTTTTAAAATACCATGAAATGAGAAATTTTGTGACCTTAGACAGAAGCCTGTTGATCTTGAACCTGAGATCTCCAATTCATAATCTAATGAATAAAAAGGTGAGGTGTCCCTTTGACTATTTTTATTAAATAGTAAAAATATGTGATGAAATATGGTCAGCAGCAAAAAGTAGCTATTACTTTGAAAAGTTTCTTTTTGTGTTGAATGATGTTACTTTTGTAATCACTTTTCATTTTAAAAAAATCTTGCTTACTGTGAACTTTTTAACCTTGTCAATATAAATTGGGTTTTGCCTTTTCCTTGAAGTCTAAATCAACAAAAAATTATCTGATTTGAAATAAAAACATCACAAAGAATATTTTGTCCATCATGGAAATATATGTGTTTGGTATCTCATATTTCCCAAGTCCTTTAAGCTTGAACACTTTTATAATTTGATACATACAATGATTTGTCTTTGCCAGATTTAGCCCTGAACCAGTCTGTTTACAACATAGCTATCTATAAAAGGCCTGCCCTTCAGCAAATAAACAGTTAATAGACTTGTATTTGTATTTAATTCTTCGTCTTCATCTTACAATTTCAAGTAGTAATACAACAAATCATACTTTTTAAAAGCCAGGTCCCATCACCTAACAATCTTGAGGACTGTTAGGTGAGGTACGTCTAATCAATGGTCAATAAGTTCAAATGAATACGTATAGATACAACTAAGTTCAAATAAATTAAATAAATTAAGCAGGTTTACAGCATGTCAAGGGTTCACAACGTCATCAATAAAGGATAAATTATCTTTTGAGTTTTTTTCTGACTGATTCATAACTGATGAAACCTAACCACTCAAAGTCAACATCTTTGAAAAAATGTAGTCCATTAAGACTGTTCTCAGACTTCTCATAAAATTATTCTATATTCTGGAGTCAAACCAATCTATTTTTAATAAGTTCTCAGCTTATTTTTTTTTGAAAAATTCTTATAGCAATAATAAAGTATAAGTTTTCAGATAATTCATTCATGTCAGAATTTTTATCTGAATGGTTTCATATTTGATGAATCAGTCCAAACTGTATCAATCAACTAGGATGATAACAAAGTAATTTAAACTTAGTGTTCCAAGGTTTTTTCAGACCTGAGATATAACTTGGTCACCACAATTGCAAAAAAAATATAGATCCTTCATTCTTTTTTTGAACCTGTAAAAGTCATAAAAAGGTCCTCAGGGTGTTCTTTAGATAAAAAAACCTTTAAAGGAACATCCCATGGGTTTAAACTTGAAAATATAAATCTTAATCAATTTTATTTCTCATCACCACCTTTTTTTGTTCTAATATTGCCAAGGAAAGTAAACATTTTTGGTCCTTACCCCCTGGAGATTACTTTAGATCTTTCTTTCAGCATGTCAACACTTTTCAAGAAGTAATTTTCTGAAGATTGGTATTTAATTTGAGAGCAAAATCTTGTAGACAATTAGGTCCATAGTGTCTTGAAATGAAAACACATTAACTGAGTCTGAATGAAAATCCACAATAATGTACTGCATTTTAGCAAGTTTCATGTTATTTGGCAAATTAAGTAGTTGAAGAAGATACAACAAAGGATAAAAGAAAGATCAAAGTAAGATCATCAGAGACTCTACAAACAAAAAGTATTTTCTTCTCTCATTATTATTACTTGGGAGCAAGAAATGGGATTAAGGTTGAAATTTTTTCTTTGAAAGCTGACACAACCTCTTTTTAGGTACATTTGAAGACATTGTTTTTGTTGAGGTTGAGGTGCTTTTTTGGCACCCTTAGGTCAAAGGTTACACATAGTACTTTGGAGCCCAGTTCCCCAAACAAATGTTTATGAAAGCTCTGAATTATACAAATCTACATTAGCTTAAAAATGAAAAGTCTGATTGAAATACAAGGTAACAAATTGCTTAGTTTCATGTGGTTGGTAGTGGAACCAAAGTAGAAATAACAAATGTCAAGTTTTCATGAACAAAGGTAGAACAAAATATGTAGAACTAGATAATTACTACCATATATAATCAGTTGGGGGAGCATGCACATTATTACTTATTTTTGCAATTCAGATTTAGGAGAGGATCTTGACTTGAACTCAATTTAAGATAACCTAGCCACTAAGAATGCAAAAGAATTTAAATAAATATAATCATTGAAAAAATCCTCATATGAGACCCACTATGGTGTACAAGTGGTTAACCACAATTTTTTAAGCTGATATTTGAGAAATAAGAAACAAACTTATTATGCAAATGCATTTTTATTAGTTGGGCTTTCAACAAAAAACTCAGATGTTGTAAGCAAAGCACCTAGTAATGCAAACCATGCCATCCCTAATGTCTTATGTTTCTAATTTAGTATTCTACGAAAACTGTCCACTTCTGTAAAAACTATGCATTGCAATGAAAATCTGTTTTAAACTATGATTTCTATTATTTTAAATGATATAGTATTGGGTCTTGGCTATGGAGTTTCTGATTTTTTTCAAGCTCTTTGGCTGCAAAGTACTAAAACTCTGTCCAACTCTATGATTCACTTGCATTTCTGCATATGGCTTACAGAATTCTGAACTTTGCAAACATATCACTTCAGTGGATGCATAGAAACAAATGAATTTCCATAGAAATTTGTGAACAGCGGATATTCAAGCAGGATGATATCTTGTCTTTCTGAAATGGTTTCTTTTTTTAAAATTTTATTTAGAACAACATGACACACCCGGGCCACCCTGAAATGGTTTCTTTTCCACACCCTTATGGTGTATAGTTGCAACCCCCTTGGGAGTTGTTAAAGCACCAAACATTTTGAAAACACCTGCAATGAAAGGATACAACTCAAAATTTATAAACCCTTGCAAAAATGTTGAGTCAGTTTGTTTTTAGAACCATAGAACATTAATTTTCAAAGAGAAACAAAAGGAAAAATTTAATAAGATATGTTTAATTACAAAGTGATTAAGCAGATCAATTTTGCAAGAGGCTACAAGAAAGATAAATCCTTTGCAGATAAATAGACGAATGCTTTTTTTCTCAGTACCTTGTTGATTTTTTTGCAATTCAGGCTAATTGTTGCAGGGGATTTCTGACTGAAAAAAATGAACAAAACTCACTTTGGATTTTACTAAATAAGATTCTCTGGTGAGAAGCCTGTTTTCCTGATGGCAATTTACCCACTTTCAGTTGAATTCTAGTGAAAAAGGATATTTTTGGGGTCAATCCTGGTCAAAGTTTTTTATTTATACCATGGTTTGTGTGAATATCAAAAACATTTCTGTATAAAACAATTTTCACACTAATTCCCCCAAAAGTCACACTAAAAGACCCGGTGATTGGCCCACTAAGTGAGTTTTTTAATTTTATTCAGTCGGGTTGAACTCACAACCATTATCTTATTTCTCAGCTAGGTTAATTGACCATTTGGCCAACACAACATCTTTCAAAAACTCTAACTTTTTGTCAAGATAACACTTTTATTGAGACAATACTTCACAAGGATGGAGAATTATTTTCACTTCTAAATATAAACAACTGAGGGAAAAGTCTCAATTTCTGCAAGAAACCCAATACTCTAACTCCTGATCTGTAGAAATTTGAAAAAACCATCAAATTATCCATTGCAATACTGGGTGATGTTCTTATAGGCTCGAACCGAGACTCTTATTTCCTTCCCACAATAATCGTTTTCTATTTAAGTTTTATATTTATGATGGCATTTAAGAGGTACATTATGGTCTAAATAGAAAAGGTCAAACAGAAACAGGGAAAACTTTCAATGTGGTTTAAAACTGCTGTTGCCATTGATGAAATGTCAATCATATTCTTAAAAGTAATGTGGTGACTTTTTGCTATGAAATTGCAGGAAAAAAATAAAAAAAGAGTGAACCATTAAAAATGATGCCTTTTCTCAATTTTTGAACAATAAAGTAGCAATATTTGCAAAACTCTTTAGGTGATAAAGGATGATCATAAGTTCTCCCATTATCAGGTGATTTAACATGGAAACTTTAAAAGGGTAGTAAAGAAATGTATGACATGAAATTTGAGCAGAATGAATTAAGTAGAAGAGTATTTTTTGCGCAAGAAAAAATACCTAACCACCAGCTTGCACAGATGTAAGGCATAGCTAATTCAAATTTAAAACTAAAGAAAAGTTTATCAAACAGCATTTTTTGTTTAATGTTTGAATAAAAAGTCTTATTTGATAAACTTTTCTCTAGCTCTAAAATTGTAGGAGCTATTAAAGACTTTTTTTTGCAATTTTTTGCTGTTTTAAAATGGCGCTGCCAGTTCATTCAGAGGCCAGAGCAGCCTTTTAATTACCTCAACTTCTAGACATAATATCAACAAACTTATAAAACATAAAATATTCACAATGAAATTATCTTTCCAAAAATCTAAAAATATGCTCAATAGCACCAATTGTTAAAGAGTTCTTAATAGCCCATCCCCTGCTCAAAATTTCAGGAAAAAATATGTGAAGTTGTAGAGAAAAAACTCCTCTTTCCAAAAACCTGAAAATATTCCATCTAGCACAAAAACTCAGGGAGGAGAAGTATTTCAAAGTTAACCCCTCTGACCCATATGGCAACAAAAAAAAACAAAAAAAAAGTCAAAAAATTTCAGAGACGGACGGACATCCGCTAAAAACCGCTAGCCTAGTGAAAATTCTACACTTGCCACTTTCTTCGCTCGCTGGCAGATAATTCTAAGATTCCATTCTTCCTTCTCTTTTCATATACTGAACCTGGCCAGGAGTCGAACCCTTGTTGACTAGGCTCCGGTCTTGAGCGATGCCATATTGCAATTGTGACTCAATCTATTTTCACAATTTTTTTCCAAGCTCCATAATTTATGATTTCTTTAAATACGTTTTTGTAAAATTCAACAAGCAAGCAACATAAAATAAGAACCACTTTATAGTATACCACAAGTCTATTTTCGAAGACTGTAAAAATGCAAAATGGCTTATTTTTAAAATAATTTTTTCTTGGTGAAAATAATACAACTTGTCAATCCTTTCTTCAAGAATTCAAAAAATTCAAATAAAGTTTGATTTTTTAGGACAATGTGACCGCTTACTAAAAAAAATCTAACCTGACTGCCCAGTAAATTGCGTCATTTTAAGAAAGACTCTGGAAAAATTTATGGCCTCAAAATGAGTTTTTTCTCCTGAAAAAGATTCCCAATTTCAGGCTTTCAAACGATTTTCACACCCTATTTTACTTCTTCCACTAAAGAGTTAATTTGAAAACAGCAAGAATATTACATGTTTTTTTTCTTAACAATTTACAATAAATATTTTTTTGCTTTCAAAATTTTTAATCTTGCAACTTGATTTCAATAAGCATCAAAAAGTAAGATCACCTGGAATCTATGTATCAAATTCAACCAAAATTCGAATATGCATATTTGCATAAGTCTTCATCAATTAGCATGAAAGTTAGCTTGAAGATGCATTTGAAATATAATTTACTTACAACTTTTTTCAAAATTGTTAATTTATTCAAACCTTTGGGGTTTCATCTTATTTTTAAAGATAAAATTCTTAAACTGCCCCCTTATTAGGATTGGTGTGAAGGAGTGAAGGAAATACTAAGAGGGAGGGGGGATGGACTAGTGTTAAGTAATGAAAGTTCTGGGTTTTATACCCAACAGGCGGATCAAGATAATTCGACATTCGGATCAGCATAATTTTGGCAGTTAGATAGGGTCACTGATATTTGACCGGGAATATTAGGAGGGAAGTGCTCGACCAATATTGGTTAACAATTCCCAAGAAAAGAGACAATCTGTTTGCAAGTGTTTGAACATTCCTGACAGAAAGGGTCACACCAAAAGGGGCGTCTCTGATAATCAATTACCATGAATAAAGGAGTGATTGTAAAATGGGGGATTAGTGACGTCAATATTGGACAAATATTAACCAGTAATAGAATTAGGAATAAGTTATTTTAAAGGAAATACAAAGATTACTTTTTTGACAAAGAAATCTGAAAAATATAGTAAATAGTAAATTTAATATACTTTTCTTTGGCAATATCATGAAGATACTTTTTCTGGCTGAAAATAATTTTTTTGTATTTTTGGCAACCCAGGGTGAAAGGTTGCCTGCAGGGACTGGATTCAAACCAATTGCCATCCTATTCCCAGCCAGTTGCCATGGCATGTATGTATAGCATCAGGTTAAGATAACTTGTACACTCCTTCTTCAATTCAGATGTGTGCTTCCATGCTATTTGTAGAGCACTTTTCTTGTTATCTTGAATTGTATAATCTAATTATTTGAAAGCGACTGTGCAGATGTTTGTGGTTTTGTTGGTATTTGGGGGTGTTGGCTTATACAAATCTTCACCCCTAGACTAATCTCAACCAAATTTTGCACCAATGTCTAAAACAATTTAACAAAATGTTTGAGATTTAAGAGTAAAGCAAAGATGAAGAAAATCCATCATGGCTTATTTCTTAGCAACTTTTGTAAATGTAGACGGCACACACGGATCTTAGTTCTTAGATTTAAGTTACGGTAAATTGTTATTGTGATCACACAACTTTTTACCCACATCTGATTCCCGAGCGCCCTTGATCAGCGCTCTCCTGTCTCACATGTCAATAAAAGGCCTGCGTGCCTTAGATTGAGTACCTGGTTATTCTCCTTGTGCTTAGACGTAAGTCATATAGAGTAGATAGCTAAGTGATATTTCTAAGGATAATATTTGTACATAATGTGCATGTTGAACTTAACTCAATAAAGTATTATAAGCATATTTAAATACCTTGCATTTTTATTATAAGACCCAGGACTTTAGATCCTCATAGTCATGGGATAAGTGTTACAAAGATTCACATCGCTTATCTAAATCCTTGCGACTTGTTACAAACTATCGCTCGGAAATAGTAAGTCTACATAAATCACTAAATTAAATTATTTTTGTCCTTCTCATTTCTTCCAAATTTTTAATAATTTTGTTGCTATGATAAAGTAAAATTTCCAGAGAAAAATATATTTTACACTGTCCTGTTGAACAAATGTTGATTTGCTAAATATCATTTTTTATCTTTGAATTTCTTCAAAGGTGAGCTCTTGAGAGAAATCAAATGATTTTTTTGCAATAAAAATTACCTTTCATTTTGGTGAAATTTCCCATTTATTTTTCTTGTTGCAAGACTTTTATCAGACTTTCATTTTGGTTTATTATGACATATATAAAAAAGTTTAAACATGAAATTTGATGAAAAGGGAAATTTAGGGAGGAATGAATCTCACAGATTATAACTGTAAAGTTTTAAAGTCAACTAAAGAGCTGAAAGGTCATGTTTGATCACAAATCTTAACTTCCAAATCTTTTTGATGAACATACAAACTTAAGTATACTTCAAAGAGAAAAAAAGATGAAGCTTACAAATGCAAGATTTTAAACAAGGAAGCAATAGAAAAAAACTTCTTGAAGAGTGCATTTCATTATTCAGATTTTTAATAATATCCTTCACAAATGTACAAAGAATTAGAAATCTATATATTTCAAAAAGTATGAACACCTAAGCCAACTTCTTTCTTATCCATTCGCCATGAATGACATCATTATAAATAAAAGAGATAATGAATTTCTTTATTAGCAGCACACCCTAAAATGAGACTACTGAGATGAGGACTAGGCAACCCAATTTCCCACATAATGATAGTTATCAGGATATAAGTGTCGGGAGGAGTTGAACCGAAGGCTGAAACTGCGAGCGATGGTGAGATGACCTTCCTTTTCAAGAAAAGAATCATGATAGGAAACAGGGGCTTTATATACAAAAGGGAGGTAAAGAAACGGATCAAGAAAATATCTGACCTCTTCAAAGAGGGTAAAACTGAAACAACGGGAAAAGTAAATGCGGGAATGAAATCATGGCAGCCTGTTTGGAATGACGTGCATTAACATGAAAGGAAAGACAAACTAGCGGCAGCCTGTTGGAAAAGACTTTGAGTTAGCAAAAGTGAAAAATATCATAGAGCAAAAAAGAGGGTTTTTGAGTGAATGTGTCCTACAATATTACATTGAGTATTTACAGCTCTAAGAATCAGTTACAAAGAATATCATTTAGGTTGGTTGTATTAATTGATGTTTGGTCACCATGGTCCTGAGCTGATTTAGCACCTGGATGGAAATCCTAGTTTCATGGGTCGATCCCTCAAAATTTGTTTGTTCAAGAGGTACAAATTTGCAACAAGGTTTTCAACTGAGGTCTAGGCAGTTTGGCCTCACCTGGAAAAGAATTATGGCAATTCTGAACTGATTACATTTTGTCAAGAGAAAGTGAGATTGTGCTTTTTTGAACATTCAATTCTTTTTTGTTTACTTTTCTTTTAACATTTTGTGAAAGAGTTCACCTAATTTCTGATATTTTTGAAGTAATCTGAGAAGACCTTTGTAAGGCACCCAATAAATCAAGGCATTTTCTTTGTTCCAAAAATAGCATGTCTGTTCTAATTTGTAATCACATTGGAAACACCTTTAATCTTGGTGAGCTCAAAAGTGCACCTCCTGACAAGTTTTATGACCAAAAGAAATTAACACTGTCCATATATTGTATGCTTTGGTCAAGAAGACTTTGGAAAAAGTGTGTGGAAAATCAAAAATAGTTTTTGAAAACTATCATGATTTTCCCATTTATTAAATGATGGAAAGCTGCAAACAAACTCTTGTCTTTTTGTGTGAAACTAATTTATTCAATCTGATATTCCTGATTTAAAGTTTTTCAGTAAGCTATATTTGGCAGAAGTAATTTGAAACTTTTTCAAATTTTGAAAAGGAACTCAAAGGTTTAAAAAAGTATAGCTTTCTGTAAAACCAGAAAACCTTTTGACAATTCAGGTCTTTATTTTTTTAGATAAGAAATATTTACTGTCAAGTTTTTACTTTCTATTTATTCATTGATTGGAAAAAGCTCAGGGTACAAAATTTACTTTTTTTTTGAAGAAATTGATTTCCAATGATGAATGATCTTTCTGAAGAACTTTTCAGCCTTTTCACAACACAACATGAAATCATTGAACCACCTTTGTGTGAAAGATAGGATGTTTAGAGTGCTTATTTTGGCTTTTTTAATAAAACATTTGTAGCTGTTCAAGCTGTAATAATGGTAATCTTGTGAAGTATAGACTCGTCCGATGTTAATGCTCAATCAACATCTTTGTAAAAGTCCCGCCGTGGAAGTCTTTGGTCATGGCAGATTACCATTACCCTGACTGTGCGTGCCTTGTTGATTTTTTTCAATCCGGGGTTGAAAAGTTCTGGCAGGCTGGCTGGGGATTGAAACTACAAGGTGCCTTTGACCACTTCGCTACAGAGATCATTCAAAAATGTGTACCCAAAAGTAATTAAAAAGATTCCAGGGTTCAACCCATTGGGTTTGGACCTGCTGGGATTTGAACCCCCAATGCTCAGATCTCAATCCAGATGCCATGACCTTTATGGCCCACAGCGACCCCATTTAATGTGGATTATCCTGGACTGGAGTGGAACCCAGGTTACTGGGATAGAATCCCACTAGAACACTCACATTGTTAAAAGTTCCCTATAAATAATTTCCCAAAAAGAAAGTTTCATGTTAGAAAAATTGAAATGCATTGTTTTCAAAAAAGATTTTCAAGTAATGTTGCTCACCTGTCATTGGTTTGCATTTTATTTGACATGAAATTTACATTCTAAAGAGCAAATAAAAGACAGTTGAGGCACAAAGCTGAAAACCACTTTGTAGTTCATTTGAATGCCAAATTGTCAATTGTTATGTGATAAAAAGTACTTTAGCTTTCAGTAATTGGTAATATCTAGTTTTCTAAATAAGATGTCCACTGTCTCTGGTACACACATATTTTATTTAAGGATAAAAATTTTGCACCATGAAGCGCCAAGAGACTTGAACACATTTGTAATAGACTCCAGTATTAACAACTTAGATACTATGAAAAGTCATCGAATCTGAACTCATCAAACAATAAACTCGTCCAACCCCCAACTCCACAAACTCTAACCTAGCCTAACCTAACCTAACCTAACC
>Ga0194133_10004585_pt1 | contig 18348 bp, 18 predicted proteins | sample TA2KigOf40mmetaG_FD_155448 | JGI IMG/M metagenome (GOLD analysis project Ga0194133, IMG submission 155448) | Freshwater microbial communities from Lake Tanganyika, Tanzania - TA2015055 Kigoma Offshore 40m | ecosystem: Environmental > Aquatic > Freshwater > Lake | place: Tanzania: Lake... | reverse complement strand
TGGGTACCATATCGCAGATGCCCCATCAAAACCTCACCGGTAAAACTGACATTTTCTTTTAACCAATCGGCATCCTTTAAAAGTTCGGGGGATTCATGCTGAACATCAGCAAATTTCTTCTGAACATATTCAAATACCTCCGCAACTGCATTGGCGCCCATGGCACGATGCCGGCTTATGTAACGTTTACCGGGTTGAACATCAAGTTTTATGGTGGCAATTCCGGCTCCGTCCTGCCCTCTATTATGCTGCTTTTCCATCAGCAAATACAATTTGTTGAGCCCGAACAAGGCTGTTCCATATTTTTGCTGATAATAAGATAGGGGTTTTAAGAGACGGATAAGTGCAATTCCACACTCATGTTTAATCGAATCACTCATAGTAGGTTCTGAGATTACAAAAGTAGCTATTTAATACCTAAGAAGCCAATGAATTCATTCCAAAATCTCAAAAAAAATGATTCCGGAATAGTCTTCAATCAAACTCAACCCGTTTTAGTCCCAGATGGGTTTGTAGCTCAGGTGAATCTTTTCACCAAAAAATAAACGGGTACTCTTGACAAAAGAGGGAGTATAATCAGAAACAAAAAACTGATGACGCTTGGAAGGTTGATTATTTAATAAATTTAAGCTGATTAAGCGTTCTTTAAGGTTTTCTGCAACTATTTCAGCGGTATTGATAATGTCAACCTTCCCGTCGTAAAAGGCAGAAATTTCAGCCTTAATCAATGGATAATGCGTACAGGCCAGGATTAAACTATCAATTTTCTTGAGTTTTGGAGAAGTCAGATAGGAATTGATTACGGTTTTACTGATTGTATTGTTAAAAAAACCCTCTTCAATCATCGGTGCAAGCAAAGGGGTAGCTAATGAAGAAACCTCAATATCCGGGGCTGCCAATTTAAATTTTTGGGCGTAAATGTCAGATCTTATGGTGGATTTGGTTGCAATTACACCTACTTTTTTATACTTACCATTTTCAACCATAGCATTAATTACCGGATCAATTACATTGATGATTGGCACTTGATCGCCAAGGAAATGTACAAGTTCATGATAAGCATGAGCAGAGGCTGTATTGCAGGCAATTAAAATGAGTTTACAATTTCTATCCAATAAGAATTTAGCAATTTTTAAACTATAGAATTTGATGGCTTCGGGCGATTTATCGCCATATGGCATATGAGCCGTGTCGCCAAAATAGATTAATTGCTCATTTGGGAGAATTTTTCGGATAGCATTGGCAACCGTTAGGCCACCGATTCCGGAATCGAAGATTCCAACAGGAAGTGCTGAACTCATATTCAAAAATAGGATAATATTTTGAGCATGGATATTGAATTTTCAGACATAAAAAATGCGAAGTATTTGGCTTCGCATTGAAAGATCATAAAAATTAAATTTCTATTTAGGTGCAATTGCAATACCTAATTTTGTTTTCACGTCGTTGATCAAGTCTGTTCCACCATCAAAATATACCACCCCCGGCTGAGAAACATCAAAAACATAGGCGAAACCTTTTTCCTTGGCAACCGCTTTTACCGCATCTTCTGCTTTCTTAAAAACAGGCTGATAGATTTCACCCCGTTTAGTAGCTAATTCTTCCTGAGCTTTTTCTTGTTCATCCGTGATCCTTTTTTCAAGATCCTGAATGGTTCCACCTAAGGTTGTTAATTCCTTTTCGAGGGTAGCTCTATTGGCTTCACTCAGTGTTTTGTATTTTTCTTCGTATGTAGTGACTAATTTTTGACGTTCAGCAACCATCAATTCAAGCGATGTTTGCTTCGCCTTTGCATAGGTTTGAAAGTTAGCATCTGCGGTTTTCATTTCAGGCATTGATTGCAAAAGATCGGCAGAATTAATGTGAGCAAATTTTTGCTGAGCATTTGTAGTATCAAACGCAAGGAACATACCGCTAGCCAAAAGTCCTATTTTTAATAAATTTTTCATTTTTTCCGTATTCGTTTGTTTTGTTGATAATTAGTGAGAAATGCTATTTATTCAAAGTGCCGGGTTTATAACCCAACCTAGTAATTACGTCGTTACTTTTATCTAAACGCGGACTTGCATACAATAGTGTTATCTCACTATTTTTATCAAATATCATATCCAGTTGTTGTGATTCTGCAACGGCTTGAACAGCTTTGGATACCCGATCCTGAATTGGTTTAATCAATTTAGTTCGCATTTGAAAAAGCTCGCCTTCAAACCCGAACTTAAGTCTTTGAAATTCTTTTGCTTCCTTCTCCTTCTCTATTATTTCATTTTCGCGGGTTTTTCTCATTGTTTCGGTAAGTAAGACCTGATCCGCCTGATAGGCCTTGAATAAACCTTCAATGGCAAGAAATTTTGAATCTACTTCCTTCTGCCATTGAACCGAAATTGCATCAAGTTGCTTTTGTGAAGAGGTATATTCAGGTATGTGTTTGAGAATATAATCGCTATCCACGTATGCAAACCTTTGTGCATAAGAAACCAAACTCGTAAAAAATAATATCGCTAGTATAAGAATTCTTTTCATATTTCTTAATTAAATCCTCCATTCATTGCCTGCGAAATACTGAATGTAAAACGTTGGGTTCCATTATCCGGTACTCCAGGTATTTTATCAAAAGGAATTCCATAGTCAATTCCAAGAAGACCAAAAATAGGTAAAAATACTCTTGCGCCAATACCCGCGGTACGTCGAACATTGAAAGGTGCATAATCACGGAATGAATTCCACGTATTTCCACCTTCAGCAAAGGCCAAAACAAAAATAGTAGCTGTTTGACTGGCAGTAATTGGGTGTCGTAATTCCAGAACATATTTATTGAAGAGTGGACTTCCCGATCCCTGTGCAATAACAGGATTAGATCCTGCAGGAATTACAGCATTGTTTGCATAACCTCGCATGGCAATAATCTCAGAGCCTTGAAGAAAATCAAATCCCTGCATTCCATCACCACCGAGTTTAAATCGTTCAAAAGCCGACTGGCCAACCACCTGATTATATGTTCCTAAGAAACCAAATTGAGCTTGAGCTTTGAAAATAAGCTTTCCATAGATTCTTTGAAACCATTGCGACTCAAATTTCCATTTATGGTACTCCGTAAATCTGTATTTTTCCTTATCCGTGGCAATAGCATAATTTTTGTTATTCAAGAGAGAATAAGGTGGTGTTGCTTGAACTGTAAATCTCAAATTGGAACCGGATGTTGGAAAAATTGGTGCATCAACAGAACTTCTACTGATAACCTGTGTCAGGTTGAAATTATAAGAATTTCCTGTAGAGAAAATAAATCCGTTGAAATTGTTCAGCACATACTGTTGAAGGTTAATTGAAGTGTTGGCTTGAAAATAGTCATCAGGCCATTTCAAACGCTTACCCAGACTGAAAGTCACACCATTCATACGAATTTTTTGTTGATTGATGTCAGTGTTTCTTAGTCCATTAGACTGCAAAGAAGTAAAGGCACTGATTCCAAAATAAATAGGCTTTTTCCCTCCCAGCCAGGGTTCAGAAAATGAGAAACTGTAGGACTGATAGAATTTACCATTAGTTTGTCCTCTAATACTAAGCTTTTGACCATCTCCTTTTGGTAAAGGTTTCCAGGCGCTTTTGTTAAAAAGATTACGGGCAGAAAAATTATTAAATGTTAAACCCAGAGTACCAACGATCCGTCCACCTCCAAAACCACCGGACAACTCAATCTGATCCGAAGGCTTTTCCACAACATTGTATTCAATATCTACTGTTCCATCATTCGGATTGATATTTATGGGTTTTGGATCTGTTTTGGTGTCATCAAAATTTCCTAGCTGAGCGATTTCACGGGTACTTCGAACTATCAGCTCCTTTGAGAATTTTTGTCCGGGCTTGGTACGAATTTCCCTTAAGACTACCCTATCATTCGTTAATTCGTTACCCTTAACTTTGATGTTATTAATGGTATATTGTGGTCCTTCATACATTCTCATTTCGAGATCGATGGTATCTCCATACACTTTCGCTTGAACCGGATCAACGTTAAAGGTCAAATAACCATCATTCATGTACAAAGATGATACATCATCCCCACCCGGGCTACTGGTTAGCTTTTTTTGAAGTTTTTTTTCGCTGAATACCTCACCCTTGTTGATTGCAAGAATAGTTTCCAAAATTTGGGTTGAATATTTTGCATTTCCGCCCCAGGTTATGTTACCGAAATAATATTTAGGTCCTTCATGTACATTAATCTTTACAGCGATGGTGCTTTCACCGGTACGATAGGTGGTATCGTTGATTATTTCGGCATCTCGATATCCCTTTTCCTGCATTTTTTCAATCAAGTTAAGTTTATCTTCTTCATATTTATTCTGAAGAAACTTACCAGATCCAAATACCTTATAAATTGCCTTTTCCTTGGTCTTTTTAAGGTACTTTTTCAAACTTTTGTCCTTAAAATCCTTATTGCCGTCAAAAATAACTTCACTGATTTTTACTCTGTCATTTTTTTCAACCGTGATGTCTAAAATTTTATTGTTGGCAGCAGCTGTATCCTTTCTTTCAGCTATTAAAACATCCGTGAAGAGGAAACCCTTCTCAGTAAAATGTTTCTTGATGATGTCTGTGGTCGTTTTCAATAAGTTCTCATTGACAACTTTTCCGGTTTTATCAGCCAATTTTTCTCGAACATCCGTTATTTCACCCTTTTTTAAACCAAAAAAATCCATTCTCGTTAAACGAGGTCGCTCAACAACCTCAATTTCAAAGAAGATTGAATCCGATCTTATTTCTGCGATATTTAATTTCACGTCATCAAATAATCCTTGAGCCCATAAATTCTTCACGGCATTGGAGGTGGCATCACCCGGAACTGTAATCCTATCGCCCTTTGTTAATTTTGAAATCGTAATTAATACATCCTTATCCAGAAATTCAGTACCTAAAATTACAGTTCCTCCAATCACAAATTCTTTGGGATTTAAATAACTTAGTTCATCATTAGATACGGTTCTTGCCGGAGTTGGCGTTCCCGATCTTCCAAACTGGGCCTGTGCGGAAAATCCGGAGATTAATAAAAATAACAGTATAAAATAACGATTCATTTGGTGGGTTAAAGATGCTAAATTAAATTAATAGCTTGTTAAAAAGTGTTAAAAGTGAAAATTAGTTCAACTGCTCACTTGTCAATCCGAAACGTCTTTCTCGTTTTTGATAATCAATTACAGCTTCAAAGAGATCCTCTCTCCTGAAATCGGGCCATAATTTAGAAGTAAAATACAATTCGGCATAAGCTATTTGCCATAAGAGGTAATTACTTATTCTATGCTCACCGCTGGTTCTAATCAAAAGCTCCGGATCAGGCATGCCGGAGGTGTTGAGGTACTTCTCAAAAATATCTTCGGTAATTTGTTCAGCTCCTAAATCACCATCTCTAACCTTAATTGCAATTCTCCTGGCTGCCTCAGTAATTTCCCACCGCGAACTGTAACTCAACGCCAAAGTCAGGGTGCAATTTGTGTTTCCCGAAGTTTTTTTAATGGCATCGTAGAGCTGTTTACGACATTTTTCGGGCAAATTAGACAGATTACCGATTGCAAATAGCCTTACACCATTGTCCATTAACGTTTTGGTTTCCTTGCTAATGGTAGAAACCAGAAGTTCCATCAAGGCCATCACTTCCATTTTGGGTCTGTTCCAGTTCTCGGTTGAAAACGCATAAAGCGTCAAATATTTAATGCCAAGTTCTACTGCACCCTCAACTGTATCGCGTACCGCTGATACCCCATTCTGATGGCCAAAAACACGCAACTTACCCTTTTCCTTTGCCCATCGACCATTACCATCCATAATCACTGCAACATGTTGTGGCAAGCGTTCCTTATCTATCTGCTCCAGTATGCTCATTGACAAATTTTAACATTCCAAATAGAATTTAAGTAGTCTAAGGCAATTTTACTTTAATAGATGATTGGCAAAAAGCAAATCCAATTAAACGAAAAAGGTGCCAAAATTTCGAGTTGCAAAGTTATGACTTAATTATGTTAATCTGACACAAAGAATAAAACTGATTTTTTTCCATCAGGCTCTTATCTACACAAACCAAATTATTTTTTGAAATCAAAAAGATTTACGGTAAAAAATGAAAAAACATAAATTTTTATCAAAAAAAATCAATCTTAAAAAATTGGACATTTAATTGGAACAAACGTGTAGGTTAATCCAAAACTGGCGAACATGTAGGTATCCCTTGGCCTGAAGTCGCCACGCTGAGTACCCGGAATACCAATTTGTGGAGCAACAATTGAACGATCGGCCAAAATTGGTGTCAAATGACTTGCCGGAGGCACAACATTAAAATCCACATACCTATTACTGACGTCATCCAAATAATCTGTAAAAGCTGTCCGATAGCCAATTTCAGCCAAAATGGTGAGGTTTCCGGATAGATTATATTTAACCCCTGCTCCATATGGAATAGAGATGGCACTATTCTTATACGCGACATTTTCAGTTTGAACCAGGCGAAGTGGAATCTCCTCACCATTAAATTTAGTCATCGGATTATAAGAAAAGGATCCTACTCCTGTAAACAAATAGGGACTAAACTTTCTTATGTCATAGCCTAAATCTGTCCCGGCCATGTATCTGAACAAATTGAATTCAATCTGTACAGAATATTCAGTAATCGGTGAATAAAAATCAAGGTTCCTTTCTATCTGATATGCGTTAGCAGAGTTGGCATCACTTCCCCTAACCTTACCATACATGAAGTTCAGTTTCGCGACCCAATAAGCATCAAAATTTCGTTTAATTTGAATACCAAAAGCGGGATCAGTTAATTTGTAGGCTTTAACCGGATTCATGTCGCCCATATAACCAGCAGCCCCTACGTATCCCCCTGCTTCCCAAGTCTGAGCAACAAGATTAGATTTAAATGAACATAAAATGATAAGTAGAATTAACCTGGGCATGAATACAAAGCTTGATATCAATAATTTCGGGTATCTATTCCCCAAAGCAATTTATTCCTTAACGTGGTTAAGTAGTTTTCATTATTGAGTCTGATCAAATTAATCCCAAAATCAGCCTTTTTTACTTTTACTATAATGGATTTATCAATTACCTCAGTCCTGGAATCACAGGTCAGCAAATATTTTGAACTTCTACCTTCGATTTCGAAAGAAAGGATATTATTATCTGATAATACAACTGGCCTTACATTTAAATTATGCGGGGAGATTGGCGTAACAACCATATTACCTGATCCTGGAAATACGATAGGTCCGCCACAACTGAGTGAATAAGCCGTTGACCCTGTTGGTGTGGCAACAATCAAGCCATCGGCCCAATAGGAGTTTAAAAAATCTCCGTTGAGATAAGCATGCACGATCATCATGGCAGAGGTATCTCTTTTATGGATAGTCACGTCATTCAAAGCGAAATTTTCGTTGCCAAATAAATTAAGTTCTGATTCTATACAAAGCTGTACCCGTTTGTCCAATAAAAAATCTTTGTTTACGAGGCTAAGCATAGCATTTGAAATATCACTCTTGTTAATGCTCGCAAGAAAACCCAGGCGTCCGAAATTTATTCCAATTACAGGAATATTAGAATCCCGAACCAGAGTAACCGTGTCAAGCAGAGTGCCATCGCCACCCAGACTAATCATTACATCTACTTTGGCATCGATTAAGTCTTGGGTATTTCTGAATATTTGAAATTTCCTTGGAAAGAAGATTTTACCTGAAATGAAGTGGTTGTATTTGTCATAGACATAGGCCTCGACTTCATGCTCTGTAAGGCTATCAAAAACCTGCTGAACATGCGGTAAAACAGAATTATTGAATTGCCTGCCGTAAATTGCAATTTTCATGATATGTTTTTAGATGTCAAGATAGTTCATTAGCTGATCATATCTATCGGAAGTACCATCGTATGATTTAGTATCATTAAAGGTGGCCTTGATGTGATAGTCATACCTTAGAAAAGAAGCGATTATGGAGGATAAATCTGTTCGATTAAGCTTCAAGGTAATTTCAAGTTTTGTTGAATCAGGAAATGAATGAACATAAGAACTCAGAATTTGAGCGTTATCTGATTCAATAATTTGCGAGATATGAGCAAGTGAATTATTTCTGTTAGTAATCTCCAACACGATAATCCCTCCGGGTTCTTTTACCGAAGTAATGGTGGCCATGTACTCCATCATGGAATTAATCGAAATCAAACCTCTATAATTTTTGTTGTAATCCAGAACCGGTACCAGGCTTATCTTTTGTTCATAGAATAATCGAATCACATCATAGATGTGCTGATCTTCGAAAACAAATGGATTATGGATAGACAAGCTCAAACTCCCAACCTGAGTGCTTGTATCTTGAACCTCAATCAGGTCTTCGTCAGAAATAAGGCCCAGAAACTGTTTATGATTAACCACCGGTAGATGATTTACACGAAACTCCGCCATACGATCCTGAACTTTCTGAACAGTATCAGATGTTTTCAAAGGTGGAATACTATCCGAAATGAGTTCGTATGCAAACATATTTTCTTTCTAGTATATACGATCTAAAAACCTTCTTAAATGAACATTAAACTCAATTGGCCTTTCCATCATTGGTGCATGTCCACAGAGGTCTACCCAATTCAACTCTGAATCAGGCAACAACTCGTTGAACTCAACTGCAACTTCAGGAGGCGTAATTTTATCATTTCTTCCCCAAATGAGGCAAACCGGAACTTTTATTTTATGAATATCATTTGACATATTATGCCTGATCGCTGATTTAGCCATGGCAAGAATCCTGATTACCTTAGTTCTATCATTAACAATCTGGTAAACTTCATCAACCAATTCTTTGCTTGCTGTAGCCGGATCATAAAAGGTAAACTCAACTTTTTCTTTGATAAATTCATAACTTTCACGTCGGGGGAATGAGCCTCCAAAGGCATTCTCGTACAAACCCGAACTACCTGTCAAAACCAGAGCTTTGACATCATCCTGATGGTTGAGGGTGTAAATCAGTCCGACGTGTCCACCTAACGAATTACCCAATACTGTTATATTTTTAAGTTTTTTATGTTTTACAAACTTATGAACAAACTTAGCGAGGGTTTTTACCCCAGTGGTCAGTAATGGCAAATCATAAAGTGGTAACAGGGGTATGATTACCCGATAATCTTTTTTAAATTCATGAACTACATCAGTCCAGTTACTTAAGGCACCCATTAATCCATGGAGTAATAAGAGTACTTCCCCTTCTCCTTCTTCAATGTATTTAAAACCTTTTTCTTGTTTTATCTGGAACTCCATAGAATCGTTAAGAACATTTTCTTTAAGTACATTTTTCTTGATCAGCCTTTATATAAATCTGAAAATTTAATCAATATAGAAACTTATTTTAATAGTAAAAAAATAAGCCTTGATTGGTCACCCAAATACTGAGGATCTAATTCAAGCCAGCAATTCTTTAACAAGTTCAGAAACCGTTCGACCATCTGCCTTTCCTGCAAGATCTTTACTAACTATGGCCATTACCTTACCCATATCTTTAATACTTGAGGCACCGGTTTGAGCAATAATTTGTTTAATGTGAACACTTATCTCATCCTTGTCCAATTGTTTTGGAAGATAGGATTCTATAACCAATAATTCCTCTTTTTCTATTTGTAATAAATCAGGTCGATTTTGTGAGGAATAAATTTCGGCAGATTCTTTTCGTTGTTTGGCAAGCTTTTGCAAAACTTTAACTTCAGCTTCTTCAGTAAGTACCTCCTGTGCACCCTTTTCTGTTTTGGCAACCAGCAATGCAGCCTTAATGGCTCTGAGACCCCGTAAACGGCCACTATCTTTATTCAACATGGCTGATTTGATATCCTGATCAATTTTTTCTTGCAGAGACATTCCTGAAATAAATTTAATTGGGTTAGTATTCCTTCAAAACTACACATTCCTAGTAAGATGTGCATAAATATTAGATATATTCCGGAAATATTATACTTTCAAGTGATGGGATGTACTGGCCTGTGCCCAAGGCATTACGATCAAATCATTGATATTAACATGTGCAGGACGTGAAACAGCAAACCAAATGATCTCCGCAATATCCAGAGCATGAAGCGGCTCATATCCTTCATAAACTTTTTTGGCGCGCTCCTGGTCACCATGGAAACGGACTTCCGAAAATTCAGTATCTACCGCTCCCGGATGTATACCTGTAACTTTAATTCTATGAGGCAAAAGATCAATCCTCATCGCTTTATTCAATGAATCAACCGCATGTTTAGTTGCACAATAAACATTACCGTTCAAATAAGTTTCCTTACCTGCAATTGAACCAAGATTAACGATATGCCCGGATTGACGTTGGATCATCCAATTTGAAACAATTTTTGTCACAAATAATAATCCTTTTATGTTGGTATCAATCATCACTTCCCAATCCCTTGTATTACCTGCGTGGATTGGATCCATGCCTTGGGATAAGCCGGCATTGTTAATCAGTACATCAACTTCTTTCCACGAATCCGTTAAAAACTCCAATTTTTCAACCTCTTCCTTTTTCCTGACATCCATTGTCAGTGCCTTAACCTCGATACCATATTCATTTGTCAAGGCATGGGACAAGGCATCCAGACGTTCGGTCCGGCGACCGGTGATTATAAGATTATAATTTTGTTGAGCAAAAATTCGTGCGCAAGCTTCACCAATTCCTGCAGTTGCTCCGGTGATTAAAGCTATTTTGGACATACTCGTTTAAAAATCCGAAAATAAGTAAATGAATGTGAAATTCTTATTCAAAATAAAGACTGAACTGAAAATTACGGATAAATAATTTATCTATCGGTGAGGTGTAAGGATTTTCAAGCCTGTCCTGATCCCGAAGTACACTTTTAAATGATTGAGCAAACTTAATCTCAGGAGACATTTTAAAAAATTCAAAATACAAGTCGAAGCCAAATCCTGCTTCATACCACAAGGTGTTTTTATTATTTTTGAGGTACTTCGCTTCCGGACTCAATGCTATGTCATCGATTTTCTTTTTAGAAGTTATATCAATGGAATACTTTGCACCTGCGATCATGTAAGCTCTAAAGTTGCGTCTTCGATCTGATTTTAGCTTGATACCCAGCGGTAAGTCAGTAAGTGTGGCAAACACCTTTTTCTGAACATTAAAAGCAGGGTTATCATATTCATAATTAAGTATACGATCTGCAAAAACCATCCCGGGTGTAAATCGCAGGTTCGCATTATCTCCCAGCCTGAAATCAGATACAAATCCTAATCCAAAACCTGGGGTAATTGGGGAAGCAAGGCTTTTCATTTCACTATTTATCATTGGCAGTCCATTGAATGGGTCAATGAATGGACCCTTCCATTCTGCAAGCTTTAGATTTTTAAATTCAGAAGCGACGTACTGAAACGTAAAGCCAAAATGTATTTGTTCATCGTCAACCCCACCTCCCCAGCTCTCTTGTGCAGATATTTTACTGATTGAAAAAATAGAAATAAAACACAAAATCAGGGTTTTCTTCATTTGATACCTGTATAAATGGAACAAATCCCAAACGTCAAGGGTCGATGTTTCGTATTTCTAAATCCAACTTTCTGCATCAAGGAGATGAAATCCCCTCCATCAGGGAATGAGGCTACTGATTCAGGAAGATAGGTGTAGGCACGATTGTCTTTTGAAAAAATTCGGCCAAGCATTGGAGTAATATACTTAAAATAAAAATTGTAGGCTTGTTTGACCGGGAAAACCTTTGGCTTTGAAAACTCCAAAACAACAGCCTTGCCTCCGGGCTTTAACACTCGCAACATATCGCTTAGTCCCTTTTCCAGATTCTCAAAGTTACGTACACCAAAAGCAACTGTTACAGCATCATAAGAATCATTTTCAAAAAGCAACTTTTCTGAATCACCCAAACGGACCTCAAAAACCTTCTCTAAATTTCTTTTTGAAATCTTCTGATCAGCGATTTCCAACATCCCTTTCGCGATATCCACACCTATAATTTTGGTAGGTTTGAGAATTTTGATGGCTTCAAATGCAAAATCGCCTGTACCGGTAGCAACATCAAGAATATAGGCCGGTTTATTGGAACGCAATTCTCTGATTGCAGATTTTCTCCACAAGCGATCAATACCTAGAGATAGAAAATGATTCAGGAAGTCGTAGGTTCCTGAAATATTATTAAACATGGTTGCTACCTGCTCCTTTTTGGTAGCATCTGAATCTTGATAAGGCCTCGGGCTTTTAGACATAGCGTGCAAAGATAATTTAAATTAAGGACTGTATTAATAATCAATAATCACAGTTCCGGCAAAGTGTATACCCTAAACAGTAAATATGACATTTAGGAGATTGAAATAAATTCAGGCCTTGTGAAGATTGGCATCAATGTCCTACCTTTGTACTATGATCATTAAAAGTGCAGAATTCCAATGTAGTAATACCAGAACTGATAAATTACCGGCTCCCGAATTACCTGAATATGCCTTTATTGGTCGATCAAATGTTGGTAAATCCTCATTGATAAATATGCTTGTCCAACGAAAAGGACTTGCAAAAACCTCACAAACCCCTGGTAAAACTCAGTTAATTAACCATTTTTTGATTAATGAAAACTGGCAACTTGTTGACCTTCCGGGTTATGGATATGCACGTAGTTCAAAAAGTAAGCGTGCTGAATGGTCGAAATTCATCAGTTATTACCTCAGAAATCGCGAAAATTTACAATGCGTTTTTGTTTTAATTGATTGTCGTTTGGATCCACAAAAAATAGATATAGAGTTTTGTAACTGGCTAGGTGAAAACGGCCTCCCCTTTCAAATCATATTTACAAAAGCTGATAAGCAATCAGGTGTAAAGACAGATCAAAGCATTGCAAAATTCAGAAAAGCTCTTTTGGAAACTTTTGAAGAGGTCCCAAAACATTATATTACTTCAGCAGAAACTCAAGAAGGCCGTGATCATCTGTTGGATTTTATTAAAGACCTGAATAAGAGATTTTCCCGGTAATTACCCGATGAGAAAGAAAAACAATCTCTATTTTCAGAACCTGTTTAAAAACAGCTTGTCAGCATGAAAAAGTATTTTTCTCTTGTTTTATTTGCCCACACTGTTTTTGCAATGCCATTTGCTGTAATCGGATTTTTTCTTGCTGTCAGTACCACCGAGCATGAATTTAACTGGACAAAACTTTTTTTGATGCTGCTATGTATGGTTTTTGTACGAAATGCCGCAATGGCTTTCAATCGCTATCTGGACAGGGACATAGATGCTAAAAACCCAAGGACTGCAATTAGGGATATTCCTTCCGGACGTATCCATCCCAATCAGGCTTTACTTTTTACATTAATCAACTGCATTTTATTTTCCGTTTGCACCCTTTTGATTAACCAACTCTGTTTCTACTTATCACCAATCGCGCTCGCAGTGGTCCTAGGCTATAGCTATACTAAAAGATTTACTCCACTCTGCCACCTTATTTTAGGACTCGGCCTTGCCCTTGCACCCATCGGTGCCTATTTGGTTGTAACCGGAACATTTGCCATGTTACCAATTTATTTTTCATTGGCTATTTTGTTTTGGGTTAGTGGCTTTGACATTATATATGCTTTACAAGATGAAGAATTCGACAGAAATAATAACTTGAATTCCATTCCTGCCTGGCTTGGCAAAAAAAATGCCTTAAATGTTTCCTCTGCCTTCCATGTTCTGGCTATAGTTTTTGTCATTCTACCCTATTTTTTTTCCGAACTCTCCTGGTGTTACCTGGCAGGTGTTTTGTTTTTTATTCTTTTGTTGATCCATCAGCATGAACTTGTCAAGCCTGATGATTTATCCAAAGTTGATCGGGCCTTTTTTAGCACGAATGGAATTGCTTCGGTAGTATTCGCCATATTTTTTTTATTAGACCTCTATCTGAGAAATCAATTATAACATGAAGGATCTTAAAATCTCGAAAAAACCAAGAACTTATATCTCGGCCACATTGGAAATGGAATGGGACAAACTTGAACCTATTTTCAATGAACTAATCAACAGACCACTTCATTCAGTCGAAGAACTGGAACAATGGCTCCGTGACAGAAGTGAAGTGGAAGCCGCTCTTGAAGAAGATTTTGCCTGGAGGTATATCCGCATGACTTGTGATACCGGCGATGAAAAATTATTGAAGGATTTTCAATTTTTTGCTACAGAAATTGAACCTAAAATTGCACCACTAAATAATACTCTAAACAAAAAATTCGTTCAATGCCCATTTCTTGAACAATTGAATGAAGCCAAATACTTTATTTACATTCGAGGTATTAAAAGAGCCCTCGAACTTTTTAGAGAGGAAAACATCCCTTTGCTCACTCAAATTCAGGTTGAGCAACAAAAATACCAGTCCATCACCGGGGCTATGTCTGTAAAATTGGGCGGTCAGGAATATACCTTGGAACAAGCTGCCGTATTCTTAAAAGACACCGATCGAAAAGTAAGAGAACGGGCTTTGAAGGCAATTTCAGCAAGAAGATTAGAAGACAAGGGAAAATTAGATGAGTTGTTTAATACGCTGATCAAACTTCGGCATCAGGTAGCTGTCAATGCAGGTTTTGAAAACTTTAGAGACTATATGTTTCAAGCTCTTGGCCGTTTTGATTATACTCCGGCCGACTGTTATGATTTCCACAAAGCTATTCAGAATGAAATTGTACCACTGCTAAAAATTCAATCGGAAAAACGAAAGATTGCCTTGAATTTAAGGGATTTAAAACCATGGGACCTTGACGTTGATCTATCCGGAAAACAGGCTTTAAAGCCATTCAAAAATGGTGAGGAATTGATCGAAAAATCAATTAAATGTTTCTACGGACTAAGCCCCTATATTGGCGAAAGGTTAGAAATAATGAAAGCAAATAACTTCTTCGATGTGGACAGCAGAAAAGGTAAAGCACCGGGAGGATATAATTATCCGCTTGCAGAAAGTGGCGCCCCATTTATTTTCATGAATTCAGCCGGTACTTTTCGTGATTTAACCACCATGGTTCATGAAAGTGGCCATGCAGTTCATACCTTTATTTCTGCAAATCTTGAGTTAAATGAATTCAAGCATCTTCCATCCGAAGTTGCTGAACTCGCCTCCATGAGCATGGAACTAATTTCTATGGATCAATGGGATAAGTTCTTTAATAAAAATGAAGATTTAATCAGAGCAAAAAAGGATCAATTGAGAGATGTCTTTAAAACCCTGCCATGGGTAGCGGTAGTAGATCAATTCCAACATTGGATTTACACCAATCCTAATCACAGCACTGAAGAAAGAACCGAGGCATGGAAGAAAATATTTGAACCCTTTGGAAATAATTTTGCGAATTGGTCTGAACATCGATACGCGCTGGAAAATTTATGGCAAAAACAACTTCATATTTTTGAGCTCCCTTTTTATTATATTGAGTACGGTATTGCACAGTTAGGTGCAATTGCAGTATGGAAAAACTACAAAAATAATCCACAAGAAGGTCTTAGAAAGTATCTGGATGCCTTGAAACTGGGTTATACAAAAACAATTAAAGAAATTTACGAGACCGCCGGAATTGAATTTAATTTCAGTACTGATTATGTAAAAGAACTTGCAGATTTTGTACAAAAAGAATTGGACAAACTGGATTAAGCCTCTCAAATTTTCATTCATCTACCCTCATTTTTTCCCTACAGAAATAATATGCCTTTTACAGCTTGATTGAATCAGGATTATTTTGGCAGTTTAATTGTAAAGCTGTAAATGACAGTAGTTGGATTTTCAAATGGGTCTTTTTGTTCAAAAATAGTTCTCAAATTCCCAGCTGCCAGTATCTCAGGCTCGAATTGCTTTCGGGAGATTACAAGAGCATCAGGATATTTCTCAAGATATACCAACAGGCTGTCCTGACTTTGAATTGAGGGTATCAATCTCTGCAAATTAAACACATACGCCGAATTCATCATTTTGTGGTAAACCAAATTCGGCTTGTTTTTTAGTAGATCTAATGAACCTGCCACCGGATTGATTCCATAAACACGAGGGTATGCTTTGGCAAAGAAAAGAAAATTACTCAGCATGAATGATATAGTTATGCTGAATATAAATTTGCTGATTTCGTTTTTTTGGATAAAGTACCAGCCCACTAAGGCTCCAACAGGTAGGGTATAAACCAAATCCAAACCCCAGCAGCATCATGGACATTCTTCGCTGTCTTGAGACCGAAATAAACCGCTATGGGGAGTGCAAATGCAATAATGGTGTAAATCCCAAAAGTCAATTTTACTTTCTTCAAGGAAAGGTTCATTCCTTCTGGTTTCGAAAGTAAAAATCCAATCAGGATTGCTATGAAAGGATATGCAGGAGCCGTATAATTTGGGAGTTTTGTCTGTGAAAACGAGAAAAAGATAAGGACTCCCAAAACAATGCTGAGACAAAACAATAAAACCTGATTTGATCGCTGTTTCCAGCCAAGAAACATCGCATGAATGCAAAAAATACCTAAAGGAAGTAAGCCTGCGATAACCATAATCAGTGGCATAAGGAAGAAACCTCCATGCCCCTCCATCGTATCCGAGAACTTTTGCAGATTATGTTTAAAAAAGAACCCTTCTGTCCAAAGTCCATCACTTGCCTTGAAATTCAGCCAATACCAGGGTAAGGAAACCACTAAGACGATCAGAATACCCAATGGAATTTGAAAGGACCAGATTGTTGACCACTTCAGTCTTTTAGACCAAATAAGGAAAAGAAACGTAATTAATATGGGTAAAGCAAGTGCTATAGGGCCCTTGGTTAATAGTCCTAATCCAAAAGATAAATACATCAAAATAATCCATACAACTACCTTTTCTTGAAGGAAAACATAAAAGCACATCCATGCTGCAGTCATAAAAAATATCAAATATGGATCCGGAACAGACAAACGCATTTGAAAATTATAATGTAGCGAGGATAGTAAAACCAAAGCAGTTAGCCAGCCTGCCTTCTCACCTAAATATCTTCTACAAAATAAAAAACTGATCAGGATGGTAAGCGCACCAAAAACAGCAGAAAAAAATCGAGCACTAAATGCCGAAACTCCAAATATTTTATAGGCAATGACCATGAAAAAATAATGCAATGGGGGTTTATCGATTCTTAACTGACCATTAAAATAAGGCATGATGTAATCGCCTGTAACTAACATTTCGCGCGCGCATTCAGCATTCTTAGCTTCATCCAGAATATAGATCATGGGTTCACCCAGATTCTGAAGAAATACAATTAAACTGAAAACAACTAAAAGAAAACCCTTGGTTTTAAGATTCAAATTTTCCAAACAAACTCCTTTCTAAAGTTGGAGAATTATACCACTTTGTATTTTCTAAATACCAGATCAATTGAAAGGTTAAAACTACAGCAATAATGGAACCCGCGATAATATCCTCCATGAAATGCTGAGCAAGGTATACTCTTGAAAACGCAGTCAAGGCAGCAATAGGAATTATAATCCAATGCCGTTGGCTGTAGGGAAGTATATAGCTTAAAATCACAGCAAGTGTAAATACTGAGCCGGTATGCCCGGATGGAAAGCTGTTCCACTCATGGATTGGGTAGCCCTCAATCGTTCGGATCGGGGCTACACCATCGAAATATTTAATGGGCCTGGGAGCTTTGAAAAAATGCTTGAGAGCCTGGATAATGAGTGAGTTGTAAGCAAATGCAAGGGCTGCCAGCACCGCGTATCGGAATTTAAAAAAAAGCAAAGCCAATACCACAATAACCGTCATTATCCCATCACCGAACAAAGTAATAAGTTTAAAAAAAATGTCGAAAAAGGGATTAAAATGTCTGTTTATTACAAGAAAAAGACCTTGCTTGGTATAAAATAACAACAGAACAAAGCCAAGTAATAACAAGCCAAAAAAAGGAAGCAAAAAGTATCTTTGAGGAAGCAGGATATCGTTGAGACTTTTCTTCATTATTTAGTTCCAATGCGTATTCAAAACTAAATAATTTTTATGTTTGATTAGTAAACCAATCAAATTGAGCGACTACATGTCAAGAAACCTTTTTAGAAAGAAATCCATTGAATTAATAATGAATGACCGGCAGGCTGGTTATTCGGATGCTGAGGTTGAAGACCAACAGTTAAGAAGAGTACTTTCTGTCAAAGATCTTACCCTAATGGGGATCGCAGCTGTAATAGGTGCAGGGATCTTTTCTACCATCGGAAACGCAGCCTTTGAAGGCGGACCAGGCGTAAGTATTCTTTTTGTTATTACCGCCATTACCTGTGGATTTTCGGCCTTATGCTATGCAGAGTTTGCCTCCAGAATCCCTGTTGCAGGAAGTGCCTACACCTATGCTTATGCATCTTTTGGCGAG
>Ga0194133_10004581_pt1 | contig 18356 bp, 5 predicted proteins | sample TA2KigOf40mmetaG_FD_155448 | JGI IMG/M metagenome (GOLD analysis project Ga0194133, IMG submission 155448) | Freshwater microbial communities from Lake Tanganyika, Tanzania - TA2015055 Kigoma Offshore 40m | ecosystem: Environmental > Aquatic > Freshwater > Lake | place: Tanzania: Lake Tanganyika... | reverse complement strand
CTACACCGCCACCGCCTGTATATGGTGTGCCATCAATATAGGTAACCCGAGTCCCAGCTGTGGTATTTCCGTTATACACCACGGCTAGATGATGCCAGTTAGTATCACGGATAGCTTGGGTGAATGTCCCAGTATCACCACCTTCGCCAAATGAAGTTACTATATTTGACCCACTAAGCGCACGCCGGATATCAACAAATGTGTTATTTGTAGTCCCAGCCGTGCCAATCACTTGTAACAAAGTTTCATCAGCACCGACTGTAACTGTATTACTAAATTTGGTCCACATTGCACACGTAAACGGTGTGTTTAGTAACGAAGCACCTAACGGTGTAGGATTGATGACTATATTACTTGTAGCGGCACCAGTCAACTTAATAGCATTACCTAGCTGGCCAGTGGCTAGAGTGCAGTTATTGACGATATAGCGGTTATTAGATGGTGTATTGTCATTTAGCAGATATCGGCTAGATGCAGTCAATGGGATATCCGCGCCATTAATCCATGCAACAAGCCCGGATGTGAGGAAAGGTTGTTTCTTACTAGTGCCACTAGAATCCGGGTTATCGGTGTCTAGCCGTGCAGTAACTGTTGTTGGCTGGCTACCGGAATTCATCATCTGGTTTATGGTATTCTGGTCTAGTGCTTGTTCATAAAACCGGATATCGCATAATTGGCCCTTGAAATATGTTCCTGATGAGGATGTCGCATTCCTGCCTATATTTATTGCTATTAAAGTCGATATGTTGATTTGGCTAGTTAGTGTGCCAGTTCCCATTAACCGGCCATTTACATACACTAATAATTGGCCACGGTCACCAGTGCATACGCACGCTATATGGTTATAGGCACCCTTCTGCATGGACACTGACACCGTTACGGATGCTGTCCCTATTCCGACAGAGAATATGAGTAACTGGTTTACGAAGTCATATGCCACTTTATAGCAATTACCTGTGCCAGTCCCTGACCACTTACTGATGATATTTGTATCAGTTCCCGTAGCTAGACTGGCATCAGGGTCAATCCAGGCCATAAAGGTAAATACTCGGCTAGGGGCAGTTGTTAAGTAATCGTTAGTCCCAATTGTCAAATAATCGCTTACACCATTTAGCGAAATATCATAGCCAGTTGTGCTATTTGGTGATATGGCTGGTGAATATATTCCACCAGACGAGGAATTCGCACGCACTTGATGGGTCCCGCGACCTATTGGTTTAGTAGGTTGATCAACTAGCCCGGCTAGAAGGTTACCGTCAGTCACAACAGGCTTATAAGGGTCTAGCCGAGCAACTGCTTGATAAGTTCCATTTGCTATTTGTGCCATCTCAGTTGAGCTAAGTTCATAGGAGTATACACGTATATCGGATACTAAGCCTTGAAAATTGTCACAAAAGTTATTAGGTTGGATAACACCGGGTCGGGCACCTATGTTTACATTACCACCTGTATTTAGAATTAAACGTTGATTCTGTGAAGTGGAACCGCCTATTACATACTTTCCGCCGAGATATAAGGAAGCATGGCTGGACTGTCCATCATAGGTAATCCCTACATGAGTCCATGTGTTGGAGGATATCGGGATTGCCGGATTGGCAACTAGAACAGTTTGTGACCCGGTGTTACATGTGAATTGGGGATAGTATTGTGTATTATACAATGCGCTTACTTCTGTGGCTGTGAGTTCGGCATTGTATAATTTTATATCGCCAATATATCCATTAAAGTAATTTATGAAACCACCACTATTTCGCAATACACCTGCAAATATTTTATCAGTTCCACTTATACTAAGGCTAGACCCGAAAGACCCACTATATACCAATGCTCCATTAACATATAGCTTACAGGATGTCCCAGACACTGTAGCTGCTACGTGGGTCCATGTGCTTGCACTGATTGTTATACCCGACACCAAATCACTACCTGATGGACCTCTAATAGATAATATATCGGTTGAACTAATATAGAAATATATAACTGTTGAATTACCGGATGTTGCTATACTCAATATAGTATCAGCCGACCCACCCGAACTGTCCATATATATCCATGCCGATACGGTAAATTGCGACCCAGCTAGTGCATCTGCTATAAGCCCACTACCGGAATCAATCTGTAAATAATTAAACCCATTGTAATACGGTGCAGCAATACCACCGGAATATATCCCTGAGTATACATCGGTCCATTGTGATATTGCAGTGGAATATACTGCACTGGTTTCCGTAATCCCATAGTTATATGCCGTAGTAGTCGCGGTATTCGATTCATTCCCGATATACCATGCTTGTAACTTATCAGGCCGTGGAGGTGCCAGACCCAGGGTCCAATTACGCCCGCTTGCAATAGTATGATTTCCCAGCTGTTCCACTTTAGCCCATGTAGCTATTGATAAAGCACTAGAGTTGCTGGAATTCAAGCTGGTGGGTGTAATTTCGCCCCAACGTGAATATCGCGCGGTTCGGGTTTCCGGTATACCGAATAACTGCAAGCTCTGTGTCCCAGTTGGTGTATTGCTATGTAATTGAGGTGATTGATTGTATAATTGGGTGACTTCTGCCTGACCTAAGGGTCTGTTATAAAAGCGGAAATCACTAGTTTCCACTGGTAAATAAATATCACTCGCACCCAAATTATCCTTACCTATGAACATGGGCTTATTAACCGAATATATGGTGAATGTATCAAATGTGGTATCGGTCAATATACCGTTAACATATGTAAGCACCATGGAACCATCATATGAGCTACATATATGATTCCATTGTGTTATATCAGCCGGTTGTATTGACGCTGGACCATGACCAGTTACCGCGTCAGAATAAAACCGAGGCTGGATTTCCCGTGTTCCGACATAATGGATAAACATTGCAGTTGTATTAGAATCACTTGCTGTGCGCTGCGAACATTGAGCACCCGTTTTGGCCCAAGTTGCTGTATTTGACCGGAACCAACCCGATATAGTTGCACTTGTAGATGCACCGAATGATGTGAAATTGACGTTATTGGCAGTAACGGAATACTCATTAACACCATTGTATAATTTACTGCATTGATTATGTGGTCCGGACCCAGTATTGGATGTCGCATTGGGATACATTTGCATATAGAGACCGGAGCCGGAATTATCCAATGAAATATTATCCGAGGATTCATTCATCTTCCACCAACCGAATAACCCAACTGATAAATTATAAGGTGTGGCACTCAAGGACCCAGTATTTAGGGACACTATACGCATGTTGGCACCACCTGCACTATCCGGTAAAATATTGCTTTGGAGGACAGTAAGTGTTGGGTTTATTGATGTAGATGGAGATGCAGAGAGAGAGACACTTGCCGAACCATCAGATGGTGTTGTGCCATTAGTCCGGTCCGAAAGCCCAATTATCCAATTCGCTACACCGGGTGTATTACATTGCCCATAGTTTAGTTCTATGGTTCCAGGTGTGCCGGTTGTTGCATTGGATAGGTATAGGGCAACTTGCACGTTAGCAATATCGGTAACACCACCACCCGGGTATCTAGGCATATTCTGGATAGTTACCACAAACTTATCACCGCTATAACCATAATTTAATACACCACTGGTTCCCGATATTGCAGGTAATAAATCGCAAGAATAATATGCAATACGTAATCTGGAATAATGGCCTGAAAGTGTAGTTTGAATACCACCATCACCTGACCCGAATGTTATGTAGCCATTGGTTCCGATATAACATGTGGAATAAGATACACCATAGAACGTAAAACTGGTTGATAGGGCAACTGTTTTCCATCCGTCGTCTAAACTGCCTCCATCTGTAGAAGTAACCCGTGTAAACCCAGTTGTATTATATGGTGGTGTAGTAGTCCATGCAGTGCCATTAGTTACTGCCCATGTATAACCCGCACCCGATGAATTAGATGTAAATGTTAGTATTTTTCCGGAAAGGGTGAATGCTTCACTCCCTAAGAATATATCCGTCGGTGCCTGAAAGTATTGACCAGTTATTAAATTGTTATAATAGCCAATCTGGTTACCTACTGCATTTGCATTCAAGTTGTATCTAGCCAAGCTCACCATCGAGTCCGTCCCATTCATATAACTACCTGTGCCACCATTCCAAATTCCGGATAATTCAGAAACGGTAAGTGCTTTATTATAAAGACGGATATCGTCCATATAGCCTACAAACCCGTTACTTGCGTTCAGGGAACCAGTAACACCACGCCCAACACGGAGAAGCGAGCCTGTGCCGGCGGTATTGGAATTGAGTTTATCCGCTGTTTGATTATATAAGGCGGCTACTTGTCCGGCATTGAGCACTGTATTATATATGCGAACATCTCGCATATAACCATTTAAGAGTTCAGAGTTGATTACATTCGCGCCCATTTTAAGGGATTGTGTGTTGGATCCGATACCAATCGCAGTGGCTATAGTATTTGTCAAAATTCCAGATTCATACAACCGCAAATTCACAGCGTCATATGTTCCTACTACATGATACCAAGTCCCTGTTGTAACTGTCGAATTACCGTTTACAGTTGCTACTGATGCACCAGAACCTATACGAAATTGGTTTAGATTACCGCCGGTTTTTACTAGGGCATAATTGAAAAATGGGGATACGTTACTTGCGCTTGCAGGTTTCCCTATGATGGTATGTGTTCCAGTTAGTGTAGTGTATTTAACCCATGCGCTGATTGATAAACCACCGGTGAACGTGTCTCCTATGGTTGTTGCGTTCGCGACGGTGATATTACTACTATTCGAACTGTTAAATACTGCGACCGGTTGGTTAAATTGCGGGTCGTTGTAAGGCCCGAAACGTTCTACAAGAGTAGTGGCCGGCTGTGCAGATGCTGGATATCCGCCGGTTTTGTATATATAATTATTGTATAATACTGCTGCTTGGTCGCGGGAAGTTACTGTTAATGCGCCAGTAACCGTCGTCCAACTAGTGCCATTAAATATTTGCATCAAAGAACTATATGGTGAAGTAGAGCCATCAGAACCACCAAATACATATATACAGTCATTATATACTACAGCTGACGCACTAGAACGGCCAAATGGTATCGATGTTACTGCAGTCCATGAAATGCCATTAGTTGATGAATGCACTAATGTTGACACAGCAGAACCAGTGAAACCACTTATTACATACATAGCATTTCGATAAACTACTGCACAGGTTCGCCATCTAGCCGTTGGTATATTGCCAATATTGGTCCACGACGTTCCATTAAACATGGATACTGTAGTTATCATCGATGAACCATTATAACCACCAAATACATAAACATTTCCATTATATGATACAGAACTAATTCCGGCCCTGGCATTAATTAATGATGCCAATGTAGACCATGTTGAACCATTAAAACCATATACCGCACTTGAATACGTTGATGTAGTGGTTTGTCCACCAGATACAATAATCGAGCCGTTATGCACACAACACCCGCTTAAGGCTCTAGCTATTGGCATAGACACATCATATACCCATTTACTTCCATCGAACGACTCAACAGAGTTGGTTGTAGATGCTGCACTTGCTGGATTAGTAAACCCACCCATAATATACATCCGGTTATTCAATACTGCCATAGCCAAATCTGACCTCCCCAAGTTCACATTCCCACCTATCGTATCTGCTGTCCATGTATATTGCCCGCCAATGAATTTACTACCATGATTAGCATTACCCGATTGGTCATATACCATTAATCCCTGTTGGTCATTCAGGGGCCACCATGCCCTTAACGTCGCAGTTGAATCCAAATTATATGTCACATCAGCTCTGTCCTTGGCTAGAGGCCCTGAAACGGAATTCGCTGTATAACATGTTAGCGCTCCAGAAGCTATCTTGTTTGGATTACTCACCGGGTCGGCAACCACTGAAACTAAGGACCACTGATTCGCCGTTATCTGGGTATTGAATTTAGTTATATATCCGCCAGTGTTTGCGTTATCTACTGAGACACAAACATTTCCTGCGGGGTCCAAGAATACTTCGAAGAGGCCATTCATATTATCAGGTGAATTACCATAACTAATTAGCGGCAGGTTATTTGTATTTAGCGCAGTAGGATATACCCATACAGTGAATGTCCGCGGGGTAGAACCAGAAACACCAGCATATGGAACCGAATTCGCAGTTGTTGATTGGCCATCGCATACTAGGTATGACGTGCTACCCCCTGTAAATAACAATGAACGGCCAATACCGCCACCACTAGTGCCAATTATAGACTGTGCTGTGCTATATGTTACCGTGCTTGTGCCTGCTATGGTGGCATGGTGAGATTGGCCGGATATATCTTGCACTGCTGAAGTGCTGATATTGCTTCTAGCCGTTAGTTGCATGGCTAGACCCTGCCCTAGTAATCCTGACACTGTTGAACTCTGGCCTGTAGCTAGCGATATACTTGTTGGTAGCGCATTGCTTGATATATGGGAATTTGACCAAGGCACACGTTCCCTTATTATAGAGTTTATCTCGGATTCAGTAAGCACTGTGTTATATATGCGGGCGTCTGTTACCGAAGCCGCTAAATGCCGACTTGCACCCCCTGCAAAATCATAGCCTATATTTACAGGCCTGGTAATTGGGAATAACGGACCGTTTATTGAATTAGCCCCGGATGTATTAGTTACTACATTTGCTAATTGGCCATTAAAATATATCTTAACATTCTTACCATCATAAGTGCCAGTATAGTGGTTCCATTTAGTAATATCAGTTGGTGCCCTGTAAGTAGTTAATGTAGAATTACTTGCTGATGAGTATATACGCATATTTATATTACCTGTTGTGGCTTCTGGATGCAAGATAAATGACGTATTGGAATCAGCTTGTGTGCACTGGTTTATTAAAGTCCCACTAGTGTTCCATGTAGATGTTGCCGATTTAGCCCATATACACACTGTAACCTGGCTAGTTATCCCTAATTGGGTTTGCACGTTACTATTAGTGGCTGTTACCAAGTTGGAATTAGTCCCATTAAGTTTATAATAAGTGCCAATAACATTATCTGTTTCCCAGTTTCCACCACCGCTAATTGTCATATATCGGTTATTCCCGCTATAATCCAATGCAGTAGTTCCCGTGCCTTCATTTATAGGCCACCATGCAACTAAATTATTAGGTTGAACAGTGATTGGCCGGCTGAGTGCGACACACTGTGAATCAGTAATCCCGGTGCTGGATACTGTATATTGCGTTGGTCCCCATTGTTGCGTTGGTATATTTTGTGTGCGGACTGCAGTATTGGCTATTAATTTGGAATAATTAAGGCTGGTGAGTTGATATAGGCTAGATACTTCGGTAGCGGAAATTGCACGGTCATATATCCGGACATCATTTATATTTTCATTAGTATATGAAGTTGCATAACGGCCAATATACATGGATGCAATAGCGGACATGGCAAGTGCAGGGGCTGATGCCCGTGTTCCTTCTAATATGCCATCCAGGTAAATCGCTTGCGTTCCAGTGTTCCCATCCGCTGTTGTAAACGTGCCAACTACATGATGCCAGCGGAAATCGGTAACCGTATTTGCCGTATACACTGCATTGTTATAAAAGTCCATACATATTTTACTGGCATTTGATGCGTCACCTGTTCGGCGTCTAATTAAATGTAATTGCTGGTTATTAGTTGACGTATTGGTTATTGCCAAAATAGGGTCTTCGGTAGTAACACCAGTTGCAGAATTGAATCGGACCCATGCCGCTACTGAGAACGACGCATTACTTAAAAACGTGAAATTAGCAGCCTTCGCTGTCAAATCAATATACGCTGACGTGCCATTTAGGTTGACTGACTGGTCCAAATATCCGCTAGCCCATGTTGGCGAATTGGTCAAAACACCGCTATTATTACTTCCAGTAGCGTCATTCGCGACAAGCCCGGTTCCTTCATCTAGCCGCCACCATCCCCGTAATCCATTCAAAACCAGGTTGGATGATGCACGGGGTTGCCATCCGGTAACCTTAGATGTGATTACTAACTCACCATTCAAGTCCTGTTTACCGGCTAGAACATCGAATGCACCGGACGTTTGTAATAATTCGCGATTTTGTGCTTTATTTCTTTGAAATTTACCAAACATTGGCTCTAGCCGTGTGTATGGCGTATGAAACTATGATTTATAATAACTAGAGTTTAAAAACAAAGGAAACATCCGAGTTCCAAGTGACTAACTATACCGGGTAAATCCAGTCGCATCCATTACTAGAATCTTCGGACTGGCACCCGCTTCCACTACTAAATAACTAAACACGTCATATGTATTTAGCCCAAGCGACACTGCCGGTGCATACCCACTTGAGCCAGACGGGAAAAACCATGCACTATCCACACTATTACGATACCACTGTAAACTATGACCACCACCTGTTAATGGAGTTCGCACATAGATAGCGCCTTGCTGACCTCGGCGGAGTGTATTATATGGGTTATTTAACGTAATGCTGGCATTGGCAGCCATTGTAATCAAGAAATTACTTGCCATATTGAAATCAAGTGCCACCGATAGGGTTGTGGAAACATCAGTTAGTGCCGAGTTAGTGTATAACATGGTGTTAAACGTATTGGCCGCAATGAGGTGTGTGCCAATCACGGCATTACTACATTGGATTTCCAAGTTACCAGTGGCGGATGAGGATAGCTTGCTTGTGGTATCACGGAACCTGAGTTCTCCTGTTGTGCTAACAAGTGCATTTCCAGCCAAGGTCAGTAAATTTGTCAGCTTGTCGAAAGTTAGGGTCGAACTACCACCAAACGCCCCACCATCATTGTATTGAATATTGGTATTGGCACCTGCTGCTGAACCTGACCCACTACCCGAACCTATATTTGACCAAGTGCCCGCCGTGTTCTTAAACTGCATAATTCCGGTTGAGGTTGCGCGGATACCTATACCACTATCACCCGATGTCGATGTGAAGTTAATGTAGGGTGTGGTGTTGGGTAGTATATTAATTTGGCCACCCGGACCCAAGAGTTTAATAGTGCTGGCAGTGTTAGTGGTGAGTATGATATCGGTATTGGCTGTCAAGTTCAGGTTCTCCTTGGCTAGAATGTCCAGGTTACTTGCCGCAGCCGACCTGATATAATTATCGCCCGCCGTGCCGAATGTTACAGCATTGGACCCTAGCACTGCGATATTGGAATATACCGAACCAAGCGAATATGTTGTCCCTGCAAGCAGGATTCCTGTGTTTGCTAATTGGGAATTTACCACTGAGCCTACTAAGTTCGCGGTCAGGTAACCAAATGAACTTGCGAGACCCAGACCTGGTATAGGTGAACCCAGGGTTATAGTGTTAGACCCGATTGTGATTGTATTATTCGCGAGTTGTGAATTCACAACGGAACCCACTAGGTTGGCTGTTAGGTAACCAAATGAACTAGCGAGGTCCAGACCTGGAATAGAGGAACCCAAAGCTAGAGTGTTAGAACCGATGGTGATTGTATTATTCGCAAGTTGTGAATTGGTAAGAGTTCCAGAGAGATTAGATGTCAGATAACCATATGAGCTAGCGAGGTCCAGGCCTGGAATAGAGGAGCCTAGGGCTAGAGTGTTAGACCCGATAGTTATAGTTGAGTTTGCGAGTTTAGCGTTTGTGATACCACCTGATTTAACCTGTAGTTCATTACTACCATTGACCTCAATAGTTGAATTATCGGGATTGGCGGATATAGTCTGAAGAGAACGTGTAAGCCCGGACCCTGCCTGAATTACGGATTCGATAGCCTGCCAGCTACCACCGCTAGATTTGGATTCCAGGACACCATTAAGATTAGACCGGATACCATATCCCGACTCACCAAAAACAGCCGAACTAGCCGTAGACCCAAAGTTGATATATACGTTATCCGATACAGTAGTATATACTACACTTGCCGCTACCGTATTATTCTGATTGTTATATATACCCACCTGACCATACATATTCACGTTGTATGCTGTATTTCCTGGAGTTAACCGGATATTACCAGCTGTTGCGGTTATGGCTAAGGTCCCATCACCCGTTGTTTGTAATGTGCTTGTGTTTCCACTAGAGTAATCTTGTAAGTCCATCTTTGGTGTTACATCATATACCACTACATTGCCCGACTTAATTGATGCATAAGGGCCAAACGGAGTAAATACGTTAACATGGGCTTGTTCTGGATTGACATTATTGGAGAACGCGAATTTGGACTCACTAACATCATAGCCATAGAATCCAGTGAGCACGTTGGATGCTGGAGTATCATAGTAGTGGAAGAATACTCCACGGTCTAGCCCGTCATCGGATATGGTATTCGCTGCCAAGAATAGTGCAACGTCATTGAATGATACTATATTGGAATTTATAGAGAATATATTCCCTGTTACAAATAAATTATTTGTGATAGTGGCCGAGCCATATACTGTTAGGTTACCCTGGACCGTTAGGTAACCACTAGTGCTTGCGTTTGCTAAATGTGCATGGTTTGCTACCTGGATTTCCGTAAATTGACCTAATGGGCTTGTTACTGTCCCTGCATTGAGATTCGAATTTACTACAAGGTTCCCGGTTTCCAGGTTGCTTGTGATATCTGCATTGGTGGCTAGAAGGTATCCGGCTTGGAGATTCGAGTTAACCGTGAGATTCCCCGTTTCCAGGTTGGAAGTGATAGTCGCGTTAGTGGCTAGAAGGTATCCGGCCTGTAGATTCGAATTTACTACAAGGTTCCCAGTTTCTAGGTTACTAGCGATAGTCGCGTTAGTGGCTAGAAGGTATCCGGCCTGTAGATTCGAATTTACTACAAGGTTCCCAGTCCCCAAGTTTGAGGTGATACTCGCGTCGGTGGCTAGAAGGTATCCGGCTTGGATATTCGAAGTTACAACGAGGTTCCCAGTCCCCAAGTTTGAGGTGATGTTCGCGTTAGTGGCTAGAAGGTATCCGGCTTGGATATTCGAAGTTACAACGAGATTCCCAGTTTCTAGGTTGGAATTGACGGTGGCATCGGTGGCTAGAAGGTATCCGGCTTGGATATTCGAGTCTACCTGTAAATCAATAAATCGGCCATATTGCGGGTTACTAATCCCTATATTCGTGTTATTCAGGGTGAGATTAGACAGGTCGGTATATGTATTCCCTAGATATAGGGCAGTGGTGCCGAGTGTAAGATATCGAATTGCAGGGTCTAGCCGGTCAAGTGTAAGAGAATCCGATTTTACAGTAACATTATTGAAAGTGTCCAATGTAAGATAGGTCGGATTATATGCAAGTGCCAGGTTGGAATTGGAATCTATAAACAAACCAGGGCCGGCATTTGTTGCGGGTCCACCACCTCCGCCACCAGAACCTACGCTAGTATATATCCCAGAACCATTATTAAAGTATATCCCACTTGTATTAGCCATAAACCCGACAATAGAATCTACATTACCACCAAGGTTGAGCACATTACCCATGGCTAGACTCTCCGCTATCTGGAAATATGCTGGTCTGACACCAGTATTACCGCCAATGAACACGCGCTCACCTGCTAGGAGCACATTTGTATTGGATATTTCGATTTGTGATGTATTTGACCCGATTGTAGGTTCCGTTAAATAAATGGCTAGATTGCCTGAAAGACCTTCTCTTATAAATGACATGATTACTACCTACTTGGCCGTTGTATGTATGTTAAATTTAATAAATAGGGACAAGATTAATAAGAAAAACAAATAGTTAATATGCGGCTGTAGTTGGCTAGATAGGTTAAGGCAAAGTAAAGCAGCCTGTAGTTGTAGCCTGCCACCTGTTTCGGCGCTCATTCGTGTCACCAGACGGAAACATATCCAGATAGACCAATGACACAGCCTGACCTGCTGTATTAAATATTAGATTGGTTGCTAATCCTGTGCCTATGCCTACATTTGCATTTTGTGGAGACCAAGCATTATTGTAAAATGCGAGATTTAGCGAAGAATTAGACCCGGTAGCCTCGTATATTATATTCAAGTTCTGGCCACTAGTCCCTGCATCTAGTTTGGCATAGTATACCGTATCATTGGCCGCGATATTGAATAATAGAACACCGGATTCTATCTGTATGGGAACTGGAGCTGCTGGATTTGCCGGGCTAAGGTCACTATCTGTGAACTCCGTTATACTTGAAACCATGTGCCCAGTCTGGAATGTTAGGCTAGACACATCCAGCAACACAGCACCAGTCGGCACTGAACCGTCATCCAAGTCTATATGCAAATTACCACTACCTTTTGTTTTAATAGCAAAGTTAATATTTGCATCCACGCCCGATACAGTGATTGTAGGTGTAACATCTCCACCAACTGACGGCGGAATAAGAGTTTTTGTTATTAACAAATGATTATCTCCTAGTGCGGAAGGATTACTAAATGCCGCCAATAATGCACTCCCCGGTGCATTACTAGTAATACCGAATCCGTCCGTAAATCCGATATTACTTGTGGCACAGGCCAGGTTACCACCCAATTGTGGCTGGCTATCATCCCGGATTCGCAGAGGCACATTCTCTATGAAATAACCCAGACCGGTATTCTGATATTTCAAGTAGGGTTTAGTCGCCAAATTGGACTCATCCACCAATGTATCTTGTAATTGCACAAACCGTGTGACACCACCACCACCACCACCATTGGATTCCGCAGCTAAATCCTCATTCAAATAAAACTCAATCACTACTGCGCCTGTGCTGGCGATTTGTGGGTCTTCCTGCACATCGGGTTCTGATGGCCCAAACACCAGGCCAGGCACAAAGAGACCACCACCGCCGCCACCACCGAGTCGGCCAGTAGTTTGGTCCAGTGCTGGGTCATTTGGAATCAGACCACGGCCGCCTGAGCCTAATGCACTATCACCACCCCGACCACCTGCATAATAACGCAAATTCTGTGTCTCACTACGGAACCCAGGAAACCCGTCATTACCCTGGAATACCATTCCTTGTGCGGTCACAGATACATTGGTTTCCCAAGGTAGAAGGGTAAGACCACCATAGCCACCGTTGCCACCAATGGAATATCCACTTGGGTCGGCATTACTACCTGGATAACCACCGGTTGCCTGCACTACTATATAGGAAGGTTCCACATTACTACGGCGATAGTAGACCGAAACGTCGCCGCCACGGCCATCCACATCTTGAGAATCCATTGTAAATGTGATTTCGGGAGCCACACCTTGTAAATTCTCTACACGGATGAAGCGCTCGGCATAACCACCGGAACCACCACCGCCACCCTGGCTATACACACTTGGATATGCATACCCACCCTGGCCACCACCACCTGCAACACGAATACGGACGCCTACGCACTCGAATGGTAATGCGACGTTTCCACTAGCAGTGAATAAATATTGCTCCTTGATGAAGGTTTCTACGGATGATGCGATATTTCGCCATTGTGCCGCCGCATTCTTGAATTGGATGACACCGTTACTTACACGGAAACCGACGTTCGGTGCTGGGAGCAAGTCGGGCTCGGTCGGATTCGGAATCTGTAGGAAATTAATATATCCGGTGTTAGCTTGGTCGGCTTGGATGTATACATTGTTGAAAATCACTAGGTTATCCAAGTTGTTTATCTCGGTGGCTAGATTGTCCGTGCGAATAAATTCCGGTGTTGACCCATTTGCCAGCTGGATAAACATATCGCCATCGTTAATATATAAAGGTCGGAACTGTCCGGTTGCCTGGTCCTTGAGTTCTATCCTAGCGTTTGCATTACGACTGGTACCCGTAGCTGGAACAGGTGGACCGTCTAGCCCTGCTGTTCGTGGAACAAGTAGGGTGCTATTAACGATAATATCCTTTGGGTCGGTAAATGTAAGGTTAATATTTGATTCTCCTGTTCCGGGAATTATTGATCCGGTAGCTGTTCCGGAATAACCGGATGTAACTATTTTATATCCGGTTGTGCTAATGGTTCCCGACGACATATTTCCTTTGCTTGTTTGAGTTTCTTATTATATTTTCCGGTAAAATAAGCCGATAATTTAACGGTTAATATATGTGTGTATGCTTAGGCCCTTTAATTTACTGCACTGAGGTGTTGTTAGTTAAAAGCAACTAAAGTTTATATGGAATTATATTAAACAGAATCTGTGCAGAACTATTATTTAACATACAATGGAAGGCACAATTACCCAATTAGGACTTAAAAACTACCTTGTAAATACCAAAAAACAACGGAACTCATTTTTCAGTCATTCATATCAAAATTACTATAATTATGCTAAAGATGTCCGTAAAATAACATTCCAAGCCAGTGTGGATTTCGGTAAACGGGTCAGTTTCCGGTTTGACCAAAATGGCCGATATGGTGACCTAATAACCAATATGGTTCTACAGGTTAATCTACCAAGTGTTGCTGATTTGAGTATAGCAGGATACAGTGTCGGATACACTAACGGTATAGGAAATGCCCTAATTAAAGAAGTGCAGCTCAAAATCGGTGGTAATATAATAGACACGCAGACTGGCGAATGGATGGATATCTGGAGCAAACTTAGCATCCCGGCTGGGAAACAAAGTGCGTATAATACTATGATTAAGCGGTTTCCAACTCAGTCCGCTACAAATTTCAAGGGCGGAACCGTATTCATCCCATTCCTGTTCTGGTTTTGCCAAAATGTTAATGCCAATACCAAGGATAACACTGGGATGTGTCTACCACTGATTGCCATGCGTAATACCGATATTGAGCTCATTGTGGAATTCCGGCCAATTAGGGACCTTTTGATTTATACAACTGCACCTGGAGACCCACCAGTTAGTTTGCCAGAAAACACTCTAGCCGGGCTCTCAATTACCGAAAGCCAATTGCTAGTGGACTATGTTATATTGGAACCCGAAGAACGGGTTAAATACTTGGAAGCCAAGCGCCAAATGTATCTTATTACACAGACCCAATATCACACTTTCAGCATATTGGGCAATTCGTCGGCATTGAATATTAGTATGCGCAATTACCGATATCCAATTACCGAATTGTTATGGGTTATGCGGTCTAATGACCATATCACCGAAAAGGACTACTTTAATTATACAGACCGGACATACGATGACCCCTCGGCTAGAGTCTATTACACCAAAGCCAAGTTGACGTTCGACGGCCGGGACCGTATACCCGAACTGGGAAGCGATTATTTTACACAAGTGGAACCTTTCAAAGTCCATGATTCCATCCCAGATAACAACCCAATTAGCACAATGTCCTTCGCATTAGAACCGGAGAATTTCGCGCAACCGTCCGGATCCTGTAACTTCAGTGGTCTACATGATCCCCGGTTTACATTCACAATGCGACCGGGTTCGGATATTCCAGGTGGGTCACTCCCGGATGGTGAACTCACAATATTCGCGATTAATTACAATGTTATGCAAGTAGATGACAAAGGCAATGTATGGTTACTTCACAATCTAGCCAAGGATACGCCCGGTTCGCTACCCGACCCCAATGCTGTCCGGTATGTTGCCGAATGTTCGCTTACTGGAATGGAAAGTAAACGTATGAAGCAGATTATAGCCAAGATTAATGAGCTCAATTTGTTTACTGACCCACGACTTGTGGAAACCGGTCTAGCCAATGTAGTAAACAGGTATGCTCAGCCCAGGTTAGCCAAAGTAGGGCCTAATGACCAGGACGTGGTAATGCCGTTACTGGATGGGATATATGCGGAAGTGGAAAATGTGGGTCGCCGAATTCGCGAGCTTCAACAGGCTGGAAAACTAGTTCAAAATAAAGAAGACCGGGTAGTGGATATTGGCGGGATGCGTGTCCGGTTGGATAACTTCCCCGAGTTCCTGGACACTATCGCCGCTAAATACGAACGGCGCGATTAGGGCTAATCCGCTTCTTTTTTTTAGATTTTACTTTATTAGATTTGATAGACTTAACAGATTTGATAGACTTAACAGATTTGATAGACTTAACAGATTTGATAGACTTAACAGATTGGTCGAAATGATGTGTATATGATTCCATAGAGAGTCCAAGAGCCTTAGCAGTGGCTAGACCAAATTTTGGAAACAAACCTAATTTTGTATATATGATGCGTTGCTTAGTATAATCCACAGCCATCGCTATGTCACGTGACTTCTGTTTCCCAACTGGGATACCAGTGAGTTTAGCGATGTATTTGGAAGTCGGATATAGTATACTATCCTTATACAATTGGCAGTGACTATTAAGATAATGTGGAAAATTAATGTAACTCGTCAATAGGCTATCGGTGCGTATTGCTTCGGATAGCAAATATTCGCGACAGAAAACTTCATCATCCCCATATTGCTTCTTGTATGGGAATAAGGTAATCTTGGCATGAAGGTCAGGAATCACATCCGGGCCACCAATTACACCAAACGCACCAGCTAACATAGGAGCATACCGACATACAATTAATAACAAACGGTGCCATCTAAGACCTGATTTAATCCAATCGGCAAGTGCGATCAGCTCAATAGCCGTTATAATATAATCAACATCCCGTATAATAATCCGTGCGTGTTCCTGTATGGCTAGAAATCGCCAGAATGTGCCTTCTAACGAATAACCATTTGGGTTGTGATTATCAACATGTGCCAGTTCCACACCCAAATCAAGTAACCTGCGTTGCACTTCCGGTGCGGTTGTTAGATGCCGGTTAGCATATACCCCATCTCGTGGACTCGCAATATATATACGTAAATCCCATTGACCTAATAAACCAATTGTTTGTATATTCTCACAAAACGCTGCAATCCCATCAATATATCTACTATCACTCCCGAAAAGCGAACAGCTTATAAGACATGGTAGCTCCCGGACCTTAGCATATTTAGGGTCGGTTGTTATCGGTTTTTCAGAAGTTATCAATTTACCATTGCGCATAACCTCATATTTCCATACATCAATATCAGTGCATGTATCCGGATAGGCACGGGGAACTTTGGATATGGTATGCCGCACGTCCCGGTTCCTGATTTTGTATTTTTCGGTTAGTATTTTTAATATATCTACAGGAGTCTCTTTATTGAATTCCTCTGAATATTTGCAATATGCGGCATGGTTACTATCCGTTCGCTGCTTTTTTGTTGTCATAATGTATTGCTTTGCTTGCTTACTTGGCGAATTGCTAGTTTATTTTTATATGACATTTAAAATTGTTTTCCTATGGCTAGACCCTAGCATTCAGTAAACATAACTATACAACATATTCCTAAACATAACAAACAAACATACAATAATTATATCCAATACAATGACAAGTAATATCCCAGAACCTAACCTAGTAATCTATCATAACCCCTGTTCCGATGGTCTAGCCGGTGCATGGTCCGTATATTCGCGGTTTCCCAAAGCCCAATACCGTGGAACCACACCTGATTTCAAAGACCCCCGCTTGCTATCCGCCGATAACGTAAGTGGTCGAGTAGTCTACTTTGTTGACATTATGCCCAAACGCGATGCGCTTGTTCGTGTATGTTCCCTGGCCAAACAGGTAATCGTGCTTGACCATCACAAAACCAATTTGGAGATTGTAAATGGACTGTCCACTGATGGTATGCCGGCTAACCTCCATATTGTATTCGACATGGCTAGATCCGGGTGCCAAATTGCCTGGCAGTTTGTTAACCCAACCGAACCCGTTCCCTGGTTTCTTAATTATATCGCCGATCGCGATCTTTGGACCTGGAAAATGGCCAATAGTAAGCATGTGAATAGTGCATTGTTCAATATGGGGTATCTAGCCAACTTCCCTGCCCTTACTAACTTGCATCAATGCACACCCAATGCTGAATCGTCACGCGACCTAATCGAAACTACTCTACTTCCTTATGCCAAAACTATTGAGGAATATGAGGATAGAGTGCTATCCAATGCATCTACATGTGCCCGGCATGTGATATTCCACGCGCCGGACGGTCGCCAAATTCCCGTATGGCTAGGCACCACTCTACCGGCTCTGAGGTCCGAATTGGGTAACCGGCTCATGGAAAAAGCATTTGCAGACGGTTCGCTGCCTAAGATGAGTGTCACATGGCAATATGATTATGCTGCCGATGAATGGTGGGTGAGTCTGCGTAGTTCGGATACTGCAGCCGATGTTGATTGTTCTAAGATTGCACAGTCACTAGGCGGTGGCGGTCATCCTAATGCCGCCGGGTTTACCATCCGGGCACCCGATAATCTACGGACCTATTTTAAGCCGGCTACAAATTAAGTTTACGGTGACATTAATTTACAAAAAAAAAATTGTTTTTTTCGGTAGTTTAGTTTACGTAATTTCAGTATTCTAGTAACATGACTACAAGACAACCTATTCGTATTAATAAGCCAGGGCACACATATGCCAAAGCAGTAACTC
>Ga0194133_10004580_pt1 | contig 18364 bp, 26 predicted proteins | sample TA2KigOf40mmetaG_FD_155448 | JGI IMG/M metagenome (GOLD analysis project Ga0194133, IMG submission 155448) | Freshwater microbial communities from Lake Tanganyika, Tanzania - TA2015055 Kigoma Offshore 40m | ecosystem: Environmental > Aquatic > Freshwater > Lake | place: Tanzania: Lake... | reverse complement strand
GCTTTATGCTGCAATAACAATAAAATCGAAGTTAATAATATTAAAGTTGAAATGGAAAAAATTAAAGGCGAAATCAATTTGAAACAAGAATCTTCAAATAAAGCTATCTACGCTGAAATGTTTGAATATTACAAAGAATTAAAAGAAACAAAAGATGATTTAGATAATATGAAAGATATAATGGAAAAAGTTATTGAAAAATCCAAATATATCAAAAAGGAAGAAAAAGATGACAAGTAGAAAGATGCTGCTCAAAGAGCAAAAAACAAATTTACAAGTTACAAAAAACTTTAATGTTTCTGAAATGGAATATTACGATAGGGTTCCTGAAAAGTTACTTGAAAATGCAAAAGAAGTTTTAGGTAGTCTTCAGATTTTGCGTGATGCTTGTGGTAAATCAATTACCATTATGTCAGGCTATCGCTCCCCTGAACGTAATGCAGCTGTCGGTGGTGCTACCAAATCCCAACACATGGAAGGTAATGCCTGCGATATTAAAGTCAAAGACATGGACCCCAAAGATGTCGCAACTTTAATTGAAAAATTAATTAAAGAAGGTAAAATGAAACAAGGCGGTTTAGGTATTTATCCAAGGGCAACAATTGCTGAAGGTTGGGTACATTATGATACAAGAGGTGTTAAAGCTCGTTGGAATGGTTAATTAAATTAAATATTTTCTTATAATTACTAATATATAAATACATTTAAATTAATTAGATGAAGGTAAAGAGATGTTTGAAAAAATTGAAAGATTTCTGTTAAATGAAAAAGAAGAAAATATTACAAGAAAAGTTTTAGGCGATAAAACAAAAGCGTCAGCAAAATCAGTCCAAAATCAAAAAAGTGGTATAAAAGCAAAAAGCAAATTAGAATCTTTATTAGCCTTGATTCAAACTACATATAAAACGACATCTGTTCAACAGAACTTTAATAAAGATTTCAATATTAAAGAAATGAATAAAAAATTTAATGCTTACGCTAAAGAAATCACTGAAAAGTATAAAGATGATCCTGATTCGAAAGATCTTGATGATCTTATTAAAAAATTTGATTATTATAGTAATCATACAGATAAAATAGCTGATTTCTTTACTGCTAAAGAAAAGAAAGATGCAATATATTCTTTATATAATGAAGAACAAAGATTGGCGCGTGAAGAAAGAATTGGCGGCAGATTGGTAAAGTTAGAAGAAAAAGAAAAAATGAAAAAACAGTTTACGAGAAATTTTAATTTGTCTGATTTTCTTTTTTGCAATTTGCCACCAATGGAAATAATACCAAATCTTGAAGAATTAGCGAAAAATTTACAAATATTATATGATACAACACAATGCAAAATAGAGATTATATCAGCTTATCGTAGTCCTGCACGTAATGAGGAAGTTAGTAAAGCTGATGACTCTCAACATATACAAGGCACAGCAGCTGATATTACTATGAAAGGATTACGCCCTTTGGTTGTTTATAAATTAATTGAAATGCTAATTAAAAAGAAGAAAATGAAAGATGGTGGTTTGGGTCTTTATGATGATTTTGTGCATTATGATGTAAGAAAAAGTGGTCGTTGGAGAGGTGATAATAGAGATAATAACAAGGGTGATTTTAATTTATCTGATGATGACAAGAAAGACATTAAAAAAATTATTGACAGTATGGGTGCATCATCTTAAGGATATATAAGTCAATAATTACTTAACTGTAAAAATAGAAAATTTAATTTAATTTATAATTGTATTGGTTTAGATATAATATTACAATCTAAAATAAAAAAATAAAAACAGGCGATAAAAATATGTATTATAAAAAAGGAGAAAAAGTTTCCCACTTCATGTCAACAAATAAAATCGGTGTAATTGTCGATATTATTCAAGAAAAAACCAACATTTGGACAACGTTTGGTGTTCCTGATGTTAAAACTCTATTGCTTGTTGAGTATTCAGATAAGTCTAGACAACTTATTCCGACAAGTGATGCAATAAAAAGTTACGATTAAAAAGGAGTTAAAATTGTCGTTAAAAGCTTTAACAATTTGTGCATTCTTCTACATGCAAGATAATCATGTATTAGATATTAAACAAGAATCTGTAGATTTAATCTGTCAAAATGCTGAATTAATCATTGAGCATAGCGAAAAGAATAATGTATCAACTGAGCTTGTTCTAAGTTTAATGTGGAGTGAATCACGATTTGAACCCACTAAAATTTCAAAAGTTGGGGCCTGCGGTTTGCTACAAATCATTCCCAGGTGGGCAAGTGATAATCAAACATGTTCAGATTTGCAAGTACCATTAATTAATATTGCTGAAGGTACTAAACAACTGAATTTTTGGATTAATGAATTTGGAAAAGGTTCAACCGAAAAAGGTTTATGCGGTTATGCTGCGGGTTACAAATGTCATGAATCAACAAAGGCTCAAAAATACGCAAAACACGTTTTATCAAAATCAAAACGTTTAAAAAAGAAACTTGAAAAACTCGAAAAATTAATTTCACAAAGTAATTCATTGGCCGAATTTATTATTCAAAAATTTAAAATTTAAAACAATATAATAAAATTAAATATATTTTTTACACTCGTGAATATTAAAAATCTTTATATTATAATTTAATTCTTCTATATTAGAACAACAATATATTATCTATCTATTACGTAGACAAAGGATAAAAAATGTCAAACAAAAGAAAATGCGACACATCAAAATTTCAAATTGTCAAACGGTTTATTGAGTCTTTAGGTTACAGAGTTAAATGTGAAGAAGACGTCGAAGATTCTTTTTTCCCTTATCAAAAATTACTTTTGATTAAGAAAAGATTAAATAAAGAGGCGCAACTCTTTTATTTACTACACGAGTTAGGACATTTAATAATTCACATTAATAGTCTTAAATGGAAACATGAAAACATTCAGTATACAATTGATCATCATGTTACTCGTGATTTAGAAATAACTGCTTTATGGCAAACATCTGTGTTAGCTGAAGAGCATGAAGCTTGGAAAAATGGCAAAGCAATTTCTTATCAACTATGTCTCGAGATTAATCTTGACAAATATCATAAACTTTGGTCTGAATCAATTTGCGAATATATTAATGACGCACACGAGAAATTAAATGCTAAAAAGTAAATTCCTAATCAACCTGTGCAACAGCGTTAAGTCTTATTATAAAATATCTATTTATTATTATAAGTTAATTCTAGAGCGTTCTCGTGTATATCTAATAAAAAAGAGATATAATTTATTTATCAACTTTGCAAACCTAACAACTAGGAGACAAAACATGCATAAATCTGAATTAAAAAAAATGGCAGCGCAATTTAAAAAGAATGTTGCAACAGGAAATATTACATTTTCACAACAAGCGCCACAAGCTGACCCTGAAGCTTTACGCAATTTACGTGAACAACAAAGCAACAGCCCTTTAGTTAAAACTCTGGAAATCAATTTAGAACCCGGACAATTAGTAAAGGTTTTCAACAATTCAAAAGCTTTTATGGATAAAAACAGACCACAAATGCATGATGAATCATCATTTTATATTTTGTTAATCGATTATAACACCAGAGATTGGATTAGATGTTATGAAAATGAAGTGTTAATGATCGTCGAAAAAACACCTAAAAAATTCTGGAATCATGGTTTACATGAAACTGTGCTTCTAGATTGTCTTGTTGCACATTACAATAGCCAAATTGTTTTATTGGAATATCGTTTCTTGTCATATTTGCAAAGAATTTAATTTATATACTAATGCTTTGTTGGTATATAAAAAACACTTTATTTATTCTTATTAAAATCTATTACACTCGTGAATAATAGATTTTTTTAAAATATAATTTTTATCATCTTATAAAACTCTCACAGTTTAAACTCTAAAACTTTAAAAGTAAGGACATTAATATATGAATATTAATACATTCCTATCAGTTGCCCGCGTTCTTCCACCAACAAAATCAATTTTACTTCGTGGCTCAACAGGTATTGGTAAGTCTTTTGTTGTTAAAACACTCGCAAAAGAATTTGGCGTCGAAATGATTGATGTACGCGGTTCAACAATGTCTGAAGGTGATGTCGCAGGTTATCCTGATCTTGAAGGTATGAAGCGCACCGGTGTGATGACATTCTGTATGCCCGCTTGGTTTATTGCTGCTTGTAAACGTCCTGTGGTTTTATTTCTCGATGAATTTAACCGCGCAACACCTCAGGTCATGCAATCATTCTTTCAAATTGTATTAGATCGTGAACTCGGTAATGACGAAAATGGTCGTCCATATAAGTTACACCCTGAAACACGCGTTTATGCAGCCATTAATGCAGGTAACGAATATTCAGTTCAAGATATGGATCCTGCTTTGCTCAATCGTTTTGCTTCTTTCGAAATTCAATCTAGCAAAGATGATTGGGCTGATTGGGCAAAAAAGAATGGTGTCAACAAATATATTATTGAATTCATCAGTTTACATTCAGAACAACTGGCTGTCGATGTTTCAAAGGTGCAACCTGGCGATGTCTTTCCAACACCTCGTTCTTGGTCTTCTTTTAATGATTGTTTAAGTTATGCAAAAATTGATTTAAATGAAATCATCGGAACAAATACCCATACTGCTTTAATGAATAACATTGCTAGCAGTTTGGTAGGTCAATCTGCAGCTGCTGAATTTACCAAGTTCATTCGCGATTATAAGATCTTATTGACACCTGAAGATATTCTTAATCGTTTTGACGAAAACGTTGAACGTATCGAGAAATGCGAAAACGATCATCTAAATGCTTTAATCAATAAAATTGTTGATCATGCAAAATCAAATAGCTGGTCAACAGATCAAGCTTTAAATGCATCACAATTTGGTTTAATCCTGCCTGACGAAATGTTGGTGTACTTTTGGAATCAAATGTCAAAATGTAAAAACATCGACAATATTCAAAAACTTCACAAATTTATTGGCGAAAAGTTATTACAAATTATTTCGCAAAGTAAAGCAATTTCAAAATAACTGATTGATTTTGTACATTATAATATATTTTATGTTATTTTTTATTTTAAGTTTTTTCATTAATTTCTTACTCGTGATTAATCTAAAAATTTAGAATATTATTTATTATTATAAACTCTCTTTAACCCAGAAGGTAAAAAATGTCTAAGACAAACACAACCGAAAATGATTTATTAAAAAATCAAAAATCTACAGCTGATGCTAAAAGACTTGCAACATTTGATTTATCAAGCTATTTGATTTCTTTAATTGGTTATGAACCTTTTTATTCAAGAATTCTAAGGTCTGTAACAAAAATCGAAACAAATTCTGTTGCAACAGCAGGCGTCTCAACAACGATTAACAGAATTAATTTATTTTGGAATCGTAACTTTATGGCTTCTTTAAATGATCGTCAAGTCATTGGCGTTTTAAAACATGAATGTTTACACTTGTTATATGAACACACCACACATCGTCGACGTGATCCACATATCATCTGGAATTATGCCACAGATCTTAGTATCAATACTTTATTAGATCCATCTGAATTGCCTGAAGGTGGCTTAATCCCCGGTCATCCTTTATCACCACTTTCAGATAAAGATAAAGCAGAAATGACGCCTGAAAAAATTCAAAGGTATCAAAATTTATCTGATCTATTTGAAAATTTTCCACCCGAAAAATCAGCTGACTGGTATTTTGAACGTTTAATGGAAAACGATGAAATCAAAAAAATGATTGAAGAAGGTGAAAAATCTCTACAAGAATTAAAAGATTTGTTAGGCTCCATGGACGATCATGATAGCTGGGAAGATATGTCTGACGATGAACGTGAACAAATTTCACAACGTATTAAAGAAATCATGAAAGAAGCCAATGTCGAATGTCAAAATCGAAATACTTGGGGTTCATTACCAGCATCAGTAAAACGTGATATTAGAAATCTTTTGTACAAGGAAATATCTTGGAAGGATATATTACGTCGATTTGTCGGTTTTAGCAATCGAAATGATAGAACATCCTCAGTAACAAGAGCAAACAGAAAATATCCTGGTGTTCATCCAGGCATTCAGAAAGAATATAAACCTAAAATAGCTGTTTATGTAGATGAATCTGGTTCTGTTGACGATACTTCACTCGAAAAGTTTTTTGGTGAATTACACAATTTAGCAAATTGCTGTGATTTTACACTTTTTAAATTTGATACAGAAGTGCAAGAAAGTAATAAGATTGAATTTAAAAAAGGTCGAAAATACAACTTAATCAGAAATTGCACAGGCGGCACAGATTTTAATGCACCTACAAAACATGCGAATCAAACTAGAGGTTTATTTGACGGCATGATTATTATGACAGATGGCGGTGCACCTAAACCTGAATTCTCAAGAGTTCGACGTTGTTGGGTATTATGTCCTAATACAACTTTAGAATTTGGTAATGATAATATTGAAACAAGAGATTTTTTAGTGTCTATGAAATAAATTTAAATTAATTTTGTAAAGTTGATTATGAAATATTATATTTGTATTGTTCAATAAAACACAACACTTCAATTTTACAAAAGGATATATCATGGCAACAAATACCATTGACTATAGACAAAATCAAAATATTTGGATCGATATTAATGATCTAAGAAATTATCAACGCTATCAAGGCACAATTGCAAGATCAGGTCTTTCTGAAGATGAAAGAGAACTGATTCCAAACGTTATTCGTGCGACAAACGCTTATGATGCTCTTAAGGCTGCAAATCAATATTTATATCACTATTCAAGACAAACATTCAGATGCAGTTATAATACAAAATTCTTTTTAGAAGCTATCGCGACAAATTGTGAAGCTGATTTGGCAGGTGTATAATGGGATGTAATTGTAAAAATAAAGCTCTTCTAAACAATCTCGAAGCATTAAGTTTGTTACAAAGTCAATATCAAAATGAATTTGAAAAGAGCGTGTTTGTCTTAAATAATCAACTTGCAAATAATTCAGGTTTAGATGTTTTATCAACACAACTTAAAACAATTTCACATCAAATGTCTTTGTTAGATACTGTGTCTTTCGTAATTGATAATATGAAAGAAGATCAAAACGAAGAAGAACAAGCTCAATTAGATGAAAAAGAAAACAAGATTATATTTAAATAAGTTAACAAATTATAGGATATTTGATTGTTGCACCTAAAACTGTTCAATCTTCTATTTTTTGGGCACGAACTAATTGGTTAGCAGAAGATATTGTTCTCCCAAAAAAGTTTGAGGTCTTAATAAAAATAAAATTATATTTTAAATAAACAAATTAATTTTTTATATATAATTTTAAAGTTATAACAAAGAGAAGTAAAAATGGAACAAGATCAATTATTAGATATGATAGTTACAGTTGTTGACGCATCAGTTGACGCAGGTTTTGTAGATGCAGATGTTGTTGTAGAAGATGCAACCGCGTTGGTTCAAGAAGATCAAGCTGTGGTTGTAGAACAAGACGCTTTGGTTGTTGATATGTCTGACGTGCAAGATTTGACAGATCTAGCAGTTGTTGACGCATCAGACGCAGGTTTGGTAGATCAACAAATAGGTGAAGTAGCATGTGATGAAGAATTACCTGAAACATGTGTGTGTGAACCACCTGATGAAAATATGTGTCAAGAGGAAGTAACAGTCATGACAGAACAAAAACAAAAATCAGATGAAGACAGCTGCAATCAAATGGGTGTTAATTCACCATTAATTTTTGCGTTAGTAGGCGCTTTGTTAATGAGAAAAGCAAGTAGATTATTTTAATTATTTGAATATTTAAAAATTTATTATAAAGGCGACAATGTCGCCTTTTTTTATTTTTGCTGTTAATACTTATAAAAAAAGGATTAAATATGCAATTAGCTGAAGCGTTACTACATGAATATATTCAATTAATGATAATAGAAGAAAAGAAAAAAGTTACACCTCGTAATTTAAAACCTTCATATAAAAGTGGTAAAAAAGGAAAAGGTACTAAAGCGTCAATTAAATCGATGGCTCGTGAAATAAATAAATGTGCAGACCCTGATAATCGTCCTGCCAGCTGTTATGATTATTGGGATGCTGATAAAAAATATGACAAAGCAAAAGGAAATAAATAAATGAAGATTTTACAAGAAGAGTTACAACATCTCATTTCAGAATCATTACATTATGATTTAGAAGATATTAATGAAAATTTTGAAATGATAATAGAAAATGTGTTGTTAGAAGGTTTTTCAGACAAAACAAATAAGGCTTTGGCAGCTAAAGCAAAGAAATATAAAGTTTCATTAGGAGTTGTTAAATCTGTATATAGAAGAGGTTTATCAGCTTGGGCGACAGGTCATAGACAAGGTACACCTCAACATGCATGGGCGATGGGTAGAGTTAATTCATTTTTATCAGGTAAAGGTGGAGCTAGAAAAGCAGATGATGATTTATGGAAAAAAGCTAAAAAGAAAAAAGGTTAAATTAATAGTTGTTTAATATATGTTGTTAACAAATTTATTGATTCTTTTTTAAGTGTGGCAGCAGTTTTTAAATCTTTTAATACATCAGAAGCTGACCAATATTGATAAAATGCATTTACATCATTATAATAATGTGTATCTTTCGCAAGAGTTCCTTTTAATAAGTGTTTTTTAGCAGCAGAATAACCGTTATTATATGCCAACATAATCCATGCAACTCTATCTAAATAACCACCAGCTGCATATCGATTTTTCACTCTAACATCTTTTTCTTTAGAAAGAAATTTTAAAGAAATAAAATTGACATATTTAATACCTGCTATAATATTTTGAAGAGGATCTTTTGGGTCCTCTGTTGATTTTATTTCTTGTAATGCAACAGGTGTTAATTGCATTAATCCTACGCCACCATAAGAACTATCAGCGACATTAACGTTACAACGACTTTCAACTGAAATAATTGACAAAAGCATTGCTAGAGCCGCATCGCCTTTAAATTCCCTTAAAGGCACCGCTTTTAAAGCAGTCATACATTTAGTATATAAATTTGCATTTTTGGCGTTTTTAAGACACACCGATTTTTCTTTTTGATTTATTTTTTGCACACCTTTTGTAGTTTTAGCTGCTGCAGGTTGTTGTGCAGTTGGTGTCGCTGGTTTAGCAGTTGGTGGAGGAGGATCACCTTCAAAAAGCAATTGAGCTAAATTTATTCTCATTTTTTTATCTCTTTAAAACGTATTATAAAAATTATATATATTCTTTTATTTAAAAATTAAAACATGTATATCCACTTTTAATCTAGATTAACGCTATTATATTTTTTATTATTTACTACTAATATAACTTTAAATTAAATCTAGCGTAATTCTAGAAGCTATCTATTTTAATAATATTTTGTTAATTACTGATAAAATCATATATTCATTTAATAATTTATTTTGTTTATTTTTAGAAATGCCTTCTCCAAATAGCAATCTTTTAAGTTTATTAAATTTACCCTTTTCAGAATCATCTAATTTATTAAGCGCATCTGGTTCATTTTTTATTTTATTAATAATCTTTTCTTTTACATTTGCAGGAAGTTTATTAATTGTTGTTTTAACATCATTGGCAGTTATATTTTGTGTTTCTGCTTCTTTTCCTTCGTCACTATTATCGACTTCAATTTCTTCTTCTGCGTCATTTATATTTGCTTTTATATTTGGATTTGTTTTTGCTTTCACATCAGCAACTGTAGCATCTTCTGGAATTTTTTTATATTCTGCTTTGAAATCTTTATAAGCAGCATTCCATTTTGACCAGTAATCGTTGAAGCTGCCTACAAAACTAAATGTTACGTTTTTTCTTTTTTTTTCTTCTTTTAATTCATTTGCTTTAACATCTTCAATATATTGAGTGGCTGATTTTTTAAATGCACCTATACCTTGGGCATACGCATATACTAAATATTTTATCTTATTTTCAAATGATTGCATTCCGCCAAATAGTTTATCAATTATTTTTTTGTCTTCTTTTGGTAATTTTCGATAATAACTGTTAATAAAAATATAATTATCTGCGTATAATCGTAAAGATAAAAAAATAGCATGCACAGGGTTAGTTAAATCGTAATTTTCTATTTCTGGATGTTTTGCTTTATGCGTGTTTATAAGATGCTGAAAAGTTCCTGCAACAATTTGTCCTAAGCCTGTAGCTGTGCTATTTTTGTTTTTTGCATTTGCTATAAATGCTGATTCATTTTTCATTGATGCCAACATCATCAAAAAGAAATAATATTTATGTTCTTTCTTTATATCTGTATTATCTGCTAATGCTTTTTTAAGTAATTCGATAATATTTAAATCTTTTATTCTTTCCTTTATTACTTTTTCAATCATTTTTCATTTCCTCTTTTTCTCTTATTAATTATCAATAATTATATACTAGTTATATATCGTTTTTATTTTCAAGATTATTATCTTTCTTATGTTTAAAAAGAATATTATATTTTACATAATCTTTATTTTTAGATTTAATATGATTGATCTCGTAATTAAACTTGTTGCGACCTAAAAATAATTCGAGTATCTCATCTATTGTATCACGTTGGGCTTCTATTAAACATGAAATTGTTCCATCGACATGAAACGTTTTATCGATTTTTACATCGTATTTAAGCAATAAATCTTCATCAATTATTTTCATAAAATCCCCTCGTTTTTAATTTATGTAGGGGATCCTGAGACGTTACTTTAAGTTTTATCGAATATTAATTTCAGGGAAAAAAGTTTGTTGTTTTTGGAATCTTAAAGTTAAAACGCCATTTTCTAAAGATGCATCAACTGTCTTATAATCCCATTTAGTTGATGGAACAAACAAAGATGTTTTAAAATTCTTTTGAAATGGTCGTCTTTGATCGGGTGTTAATTTGCTTTCGACTCGAATTGTATCATTTTCAGTAAATGAAATCTTAATTTCTTCCTTTGTAAACCCGGGAACTGCAAGATTAATTGTACATTCAGAATCGCTAGTATCATAAAATACATCAGGTTGATACATCAAAGAACCTTTTAAAGCTGATGTTTTTTGATTTTTAAATATTTGATTATCAAAAAGATTAATAAATCCTTCAATATCTTTTTGGGTTTGTAAAAAGCGGTTGAGAGCGGTGTTAGTCATGGTATATATCCTTTTTTATTGTTTTATTGTGTAGTATATAATAAACACTAAAACTATAATGTACATGGGTAAAGTGATATTTATTGAAAAAAGAAAATTATTGTTTGATGCTGTTATTAATGTTATTATTAATGAATTATATCCTGAATACTTAAGCAAACAAGTTGTTGAACTATTTGTAGAAAGATTTAATTTAGAAAATATTGTTATTCCTGATTATGATTATTTTGAAGATGATGATATCAATGAATCAATTAAATTTAAAATAGGAAATAAAATTTTGACAGAACATCAATTACGAAAATTAATTAATTATCTTTTATGACAATTACCTTTGTATTGAAAGAATAACATAACTGCAATTAATAGTAACAATAAACAAATATTGGTTAATTTTACTGAATTACACGATTGAACTATAATGTTTTGATTTGGAATTACAATTCTAAAATCATAAGTTTGTTGAGTATTAATTTCACCTGTAATTAAATCGGCATTAGGATTAATCACTTCTAATCTTAATTGATATTCTCCAGGTTGATTAGCTAAAAACATTGGTCGATTTTGCGTTTGATATTCAAAGTTAAATGAAAGATTTAATATACCCGTTTCGTTCTGAATATTTACCTTGGAATTTAAAGGTCTTTTTAGAATAGAAATCCGATATTCAAATGTTTCATTTTCTCGATTAATAAAAATTCGGACAGGTATACTATCATTTTGACGGATCAATAAACTAGGTGAATATACTTGTAGATTTAAACTAGGATTAAGACATTCATCGTGATTATTATAAACAACATAACAGAATTCAGGATCACATTCATCACCTAAACCATCTTTATCTGCATCGATCTGAGAGATATTAGAATAGGTAGGACAATTATCTAAGTTGTCTAAGATACTATCATTATCATCATCTCTATCACATTCATCACCTATGCCATCTTCATCAGAGTCGACTTGCTCAGGATTATAAATTGCAGGACAATTATCTTCAAAGAGATTATCAGCATAATAATCTAAAATATCATCACCATCAAAATCTTTACTGCATTGATTTATCGAAGAAACTTCAAAAGGGCATTCATCATATTTGTTATTTTGCCCATCACCATCAATGTCAGGATCGCAAGCATCGCCAATTAAATCTTCATCAATATCTCTTTGATTTGAATTATAAACAACTTCACAATTATCATCAAAATTAATAACAGTATCATTATCTAAATCGGTGTCACAGGCGTCACCCAGGTGATCACCGTCTAGATCGCTTTGGTATTCATTTTGAATTTGATAACAGTTATCACAGGCATCACCCCACCTATCACCATCAGCATCTGATTGGTCCCTGTTTCGAATACGTGGACAGTTATCGTTATTATCTTCAATGCCATCATCATCGAAATCATCAGCATTTTGATATGTATCACCTAAATCAGTATTGGCAATCAGAACACTGCCTCCTCCACCACCTCCTCCTGATTGTTCTGGTGTACCGCAACTTTCGAAATTATTGTCACATTCAAAAGATTGTGCATTAATACTGTTTGTAGCTGCTAATAGCAATAATATACTTAGATATTTTTTCATTTTTCCTCATACGTCAAATTTAATTAATTGACTAATCATTTTATTTATCTTTTCAATTTCTTCAGATGAAAAAGCATCTCGATCAACAGCCTCTTTAACAACACGCATAAGAATATTTACAGCTGTTTTTTGTTTTTCTGTAATCATATACAACTGTGGTTTTTCTTCTTTTGTTATAGTTTTTTGATCGACCATATCTTTTCATCCAATTTATAATTATTTTTAACAATAAATCCATCATGAATTAAAACATGCGGAATTTCTTTTAACTCTTTAATTAGTGTTTGTACATATTCTTGTTCTTTATGAAATAAATCATTTGCCAATTGCTTTCTTCTTTTATTAGGTGACATCCACTCATTTAAAAGTTTATTTAACTTAATGGTTTCATCACAAAAGAAAATAACATTCGGATCATTACAACCTAATAATAATGACAGGATATGAATTTTCATTTCATGTGGATTTTGAACATCAGAATAGAATGCATCTTTATTATTTAGAAGTCGATCGACAAAGAAGTTTAATTCAACACCCCATTGATCTGAATATAAATCTGTGGCCATTCTAAAGAATGAAGAATTAATATCAATATTATAATATCCTTTAAAGACGATATTACGAATTACTTTTTTCATGTTCTGAAATCCATAACCACTTTGATATAATCTTCCACATTTCTTATAGTTATATCTTTCACAAAAATATCCATTTCTTTTTAAACCTGCTTCAAGATATACTTGCGCTAGTTTAAATTCATCTCTATTATTCTTTATTTCACCTTCATTAGGTCCATACTGATAATATTCATCTTCATTTGATAATAGTTTGGCTTGCACAATTGCTTGTTGAATATTATCAATTGGTAAATTAAATTCTATATAGAAATTTTCTTTAACAGGAAGATCATCATGATATGTATCAGCGCTAAATGTTTTAATTGATGCATCATAATACATTTCAGAAACATAGTCTAACGTCATTTCTTTTAACCATGCTTTAGGTCTTGAAGGTTTGCAAGCGCCTGTTCGATATTCATCGAGACGATCAAAGCAAAAATCAATAATATCAGCACACATTTTATAACTAACTTTAAATTCTTCTTGAAAATATCGGGTTGAAATTGAACCTGCATTTTGAAGAATAGGGTTTTTATTACGTCCACGAAGAATGGATAAAGATGAGAAAACGATATATTCAGCAATAGGTTTTGATTTTTTGTCACTTAATCCATAAATATTATTTTTTAAGGCATGTGACAATTTATCGATTGTTGTTGTCATTTGAGCAACCTTTATTTATATAAAGAACGTGGAATTTGTATGGTGTTTAATAAACTTTTCGAAATACCAACTTGGAATTGTGATCCAAATTGTATCGCCGCATTTGAGCTTTGAAAAGTTTAATGATGGTATAATCTTTTTAGGGATATATATTTTTAAGTTATCTGATGTGATGCCATATATAAATGACGATTCTCTTTCTAAAAATTTGATTGTAAATAAAACAGGATATCCTGATGCTTCTTCATGTAACAAGACGTTTTTTCGAGCAAGTAGATAAGCATCTTTGAGTTCACGCGTTTGTTCTACATCAGGTAATATGTGTAATTGACTTTTTGTCGCATAAGCTAAATTACCTTGTTGAGTTATAACACGAAATCTTTCTTTAAAACGAGTTTTCGCATCAATATAAACTTGCTCACCTTTTTTAAGGTGGCAAACTTTTGAAGTTGAATTTTTTACAATTCTAGCGATGTTTTTTGTTAAGTGATTATGATTAAAAGATTGATAAACATTTAACATTTTTTCGATCTTTTCTTTATTATAATTCTTTTCAATATGTTCTTGATTCATTTCATTAGAAAAGAAAGAGAAAACATCACGACAATTTAATCGCAGTTGGTCAGGAATTATAATCACAGCATAATCAAATTGATTTAATTCTTGACGAATATCTGCTTTAATTTCTTTTAAATCCTTTTTTAAGATTTCATTTTGTTCTTCAACAAAATAATGTATTTTATCAGATTTATCAATTTGAAAGATGCAGTCGTTATAAAGTGTTTTTATTTGATTAACTTCAAAAAATTCAAATAATGTTTTAAAACATTTAATCACAAAAGCCGAATTATTTTTTTGATACATTTTATTGATTTTCTCAATTAACTGAATATTGTCTTTTTCAATAAAACCTTCTGCTATTTGATAATTGATAAAATGATTAATAAAATTATGATCGCCTGTCGAAAAGTTAAATGTTACTATTTTAATTTCGTTTGCGCATTCTTTCAACTGATACTTATCGACGATATTTTCATTCTGAAAATTATATCGATTGTTTTCATATTCTTTAAAAATATTGCGTTGCGACACACAAAATATTTTATTTCTTCTGGTGTGATTTGTCATTAAAATAAACCTTTATGTAATTTAAATGTATATACTGCATATACAAATTGTAAACTTTTTCTTTTATTTTTACATTTTAGTTTTTCATAAACTATTTAAAATAAAAAGAGGAAAAATGGAAGAGATCATTAAAATTTCTGCGGAGCATCCTGTTATTGCAATTATAATGTTAGTCATTACTGCTTTAACATCAAAATACGCTTGGGCTTACTTTACAAAAAAGAGTATTAATGTTACCAATGTTAAAATTGCCGAGTTGGATGTTAAAAATCAATTAAACAACGTCTTTTTATTAATAAATCAATGCAAAAAAGATATTGAAATGATGGACGATTTGATTGATCAGTTGCAACATAAATCAAATGCAGCATTATCTAAAATTGAAGTATTAGAAGATGATCAACGAGATTTAAAAAGTGATTGTGAGAAACGTGAAACAGATAGCGCAATTATAATCAATAAAATTCTAATTGATGTTAAAGATATTGAAGCCCGATTTAAACGTTTCGAAAAGAAAATCAAAAAAGATCAAGATCAAGACTGATCTAATTGATATTTGGAAAAACATAGATCATATCTCTTTGCATACTTTTTATGTTCTATCGGCATGATACGACATTTCTCGTTTTTCTTCGCCGTTAAAATATCTTTAAAAAAAGTATCTACGTCACTTGATGAAATCTTTATTTCTTTTGCATTACAATAAATGTAATAAACAATTTTGTAAGTGTTACTCATCTTGATATCAGTTATAACTCCATAAATTGAATCAATGCACACTTCATCATCATTATAGAAACATACTTTAACTAAATCATTTTTTTCATAATTTAATATAACATGATTCATAAAGTTTAAGAAAACGTCGTGCGCTCTTCTGAAGTTATCTTCCAATAATAAATCATTACTGTAAAAAGATTTAATAACATTAATTTCAAGTTTATTTCGATCTGTAAATTTAGGAGATAGAAATTTTGAATTAATAGAATAATATTTAAAACCAGTAAGGAAATTAATATAATCAGTACTTCCTTGTGATATTTGATGTAAATCAATACTGAATGTTACATCATCTTCTTTTGAACATGTTGGCAATATTGTGAAGATGGAACGATTTGTATCAGCGTTATATATTTCAACAATATTTAAACATTTATATAAATTTTCCTGATTCATTTATTAAATACCTTTCGGGTTTAATGTCTTTTGTTACCACTTAAGTTGATTTCTTCTAGGACCATATGATACACTAATATTATCAACTTTTGTTATCTTCTTTACATTATCGATAAAAGATAATAAAGCATGTTGATTTAAAAATGCGTCATCTCTTTCAAAGTGATCCATTGATAACCAAGCTAAATGGTCTTGATAATCAGCATTTAAGTATACACAAAAATGATTATCTTTCTTTATGATATCATTAATTGAATCAAGTCGAGTGATAACAATTCGATTAACACCGTTTGTTTGACACGCTTCAGTTATTTCATCAAGATTTAACCACCCTAATCTTCTAGGTCGACCTGTTGTTGCACCAAATTCACCTAATGAACTTCTAACTTCTTCAATTCTTTTTGCAACATTTCTTTCAAAATGTTCTTGTGTGCTGTGTTCTCCTTCACCAACTTTTGATTTGTATAGTTTAACTATTCCAATCACTTCATCAATTTGCTGATGATTTAAACCTGTTGACGTTAAGACACCCCCAATATTAGGTGATGATGATGTGACATTAGGATATGATGAACCCCATACATCTAAACCCCAACCTTGAGCACCTTCAATTAATATTTTCTTGTTCATCCAATATAAAGACTGCAAAAGCTGTGATGTATTAGATACAAAATCTCTATAAAATAGTGATAAACTTTCAAGCTTATCTAGATAACTAGCAATAAAAGTTTTTAAATCAGTTATTTCAAATTCATTTTCTTTAAGATATTCTTGAAAAACACTATCAAAATATTCTTTACTGTATTTATTTGAAGTAGACAGGATTTGTAATTGATCGTAAACATATACCCTGAGATCCTCCAGATTAACACATAAATCTCCAATAGTTTTATTATCTCTAGCAATATAATCTGCATAAGCAGGACCAATACCTTTCGCCGTTGTACCGATCTTCTTTTGATATTTTAACTTATCAAGTAAAATATGATGTGGTAGAATAAGAGGACAGCCTGATGAAATATATAAGTTTTGATACGTGACATTAAACAGATCAATTTCTTTAAATAAAGTAATCGGATTTATAACACAACCTGTCGTAATAATGTTTTTACAACTAGATTTTAGAATACCTGATGGTAATGCATGTGTTACAAATTTTGTGCCTATTTCATTATAAATCGTATGACCTGCATTTGCACCGCCTTGATACCTTACGCAAACGTCAGCCCAATCATGAACCAGTTGATCAACAACTTTTCCTTTTCCTTCATCTCCCCATTGTAAACCTATTACAACTTTAACTGGCATTATTTCTCCTAAACAATATTAAGAGAATTATAATAAAACGTTTGGCAAAATATAACTTAACTTTTCTAAAAAACCTTTTTAATTTGGTTTTCTTTAAACCAAACAACAACACCCTCAATAAACACTTCAAAAACAACAGCATACGAGTTTTTATAAGCAGCACAAACATCCTTAAAAGATATTTTATTAAGCACGTTATAACCACTTAAATGATATACTTTAATTGACAGAACAATACCTAGATTATTCTTAATGTCTTTTAAAAAATCACCATCATCTGTGTAAACTCCTTCAGTAAGTATTTGAACTAAATCGTTTTCTTTATAATCAGGTTCAGACTTTTTTGTTCTTTTCATTTTTATGCCTTTGTAATGTGAGGTAAACCTTCAAAGTGAGATGACATTGTTTGCATTTGAAACATTGCATTTTCTTGCAATTCAGCTATATTTCTGGCACCGCTATAACTAAGACCTGATCGCATATTCGTGGTCAATTCAGAAATTGTATACTTTACATTTCCTTTAAACTTAACGAAAGTTGACACACCTTCGATGGAATTATATTTCCCTCGACCTCGTAGTTGCGCTTCTTTTGATGCCATACCTGAATATCTCTTTAAAGTTCCAGTTGCAGATTTAATAATTCTACCTGGCGTTTCATATGTGCCTGATAGTAGTGAGCCTAGCATTACCAAATTTGCGCCTGCTGCGAGTGATTTAACAATATCACCAGCATTTTTAATACCACCGTCTGCGACGATTAGGGTTTTTAA
>Ga0194133_10004579_pt1 | contig 18374 bp, 19 predicted proteins | sample TA2KigOf40mmetaG_FD_155448 | JGI IMG/M metagenome (GOLD analysis project Ga0194133, IMG submission 155448) | Freshwater microbial communities from Lake Tanganyika, Tanzania - TA2015055 Kigoma Offshore 40m | ecosystem: Environmental > Aquatic > Freshwater > Lake | place: Tanzania: Lake... | reverse complement strand
CGACGCGGCGGAGGACTCCAAGGGGCGCATCAAGCGGCTCGTGGAGAGCACCTTCACCGCGGGGACGCGCGGGGCATTCGGTGGGTTCGGCGGGATGTTCCGTATGCCGGAGGGGGCGCGCGCCCCGCTGCTCGTCTCGAGCGCCGATGGCGTGGGGACCAAGATCAAGACCGCGATCGAGGCCGACCGGCACGACACGATCGGCCACTGCCTCGTCAATCACTGCGTCAACGACATCCTGGTGCAGGGGGCTCGCCCCCTCTTCTTCCTCGACTATGTCGCCTTCGGGACGCTCGTCCCATCGGTGGTGGAGGGGATCGTCGCGGGGGTCGCAGCGGGGTGCCGCGAGAATGGCGCCGCCCTGATGGGGGGCGAGACGGCGGAGATGCCCGGGGTCTACACCCCACCTGACTACGACCTTGCGGGGTTCATCGTCGGGTGGGTCGAGGAAGACGAGGTCATCACGCCGGCGCGGGTGCAGGCGGGGGATGTCCTCGTTGGGCTCGCCTCGACCGGGCTGCATACCAACGGGTACTCCCTCGCGCGCCGCATCGTGAGCGAGCGCCTCAAGCTCGGGCCACACGATCCCTTCCCGGAGCATGGGGGGCGTTCGGTCGCCGACGTCCTGCTCGCCGTCCATCGGTCCTATCTCCCGGTGCTGAGTCCGGTGCTCTCGCGCGTGCATGCGATGGCGCACATCACGGGAGGCGGGATCCCCGGCAACCTCGACCGGGCCCTCCCGGCCCACCTCGATGCGGTGGTGGAGACTTCGGCGTGGGAGCCCCCGGCGCTCTTTCGGGTCCTTCAGAGGGCCGGTAACGTGGAGTCGGCGGAGATGTTCCGGGCCTTCAACCAGGGCATCGGGATGATTGTGATCTGCGACACGGCGGCGGCCACTGCGATTCGTGACGTTGCAGCGGCGGCCGGCGTCGATAGCTGGATGTTGGGCCACCTCCGTCCGGGTACCGGGCGGGTTCACCTCGTCTGACCAAGGAGTCCGTCATGCGTCGCGTCGTCGTTGCGTCCTTCGCTCTCGCCGCGCTCACCGCTCCGGTGACGGCCCAGACCACCACCACCGGGTGCGCTTCGGCGACCTCGGTGGCCTGCAATAGTCTCTCTGACGTCTTCTCCTCGCTCTCGTCGCAGCTGGGCGGGGCGATCGCCGGCGGCAGCCACACCCTCGGCCTCGGCACTACCTTGGGTGGCTTCCCGCACTTCGCCGTCGCGGGGCGCGTGAACGCCGTCTTCAGCACGTTGCCCGATCCGCGCAACGCGACGGTGGCTGGTGCCACCTCCTCGGCGGCCAAGCTCGCGGCGAACGGTGAGTTGATCGCCCTCCCGACCCTCGATGCCGCCGTCGGCGTCTTCGAGGGGATCAAGCTGGGCGTCACCAAGGTCGGCGGCGTCGACGTGCTAGCGAGCGCGACCTATGTCCCGAATCTCGACATCCCCTCGCTCAAGGTCACGCCCAGCGCGCAGTACCAGCTCGGCTATGGTGTGCGCATCGGGCTCCTCGAGCAGTCGCTCCTCGTCCCTGGGGTCGCGGTCTCGATCCTCAAGCGCGACCTCCCCTCGATGGACGTCGCGGTGAAGGCCAAGGACGCGAATCTCTCGCTCACGAACTACAAGGTCGGCACGACCTCGTGGCGGGTCGCCGCGCAGAAGAATCTCCTCATGCTCCAGGCCGCGGTCGGCTTCGGGCAGGACACGTATGATGCCAGCGCGCGGCTCGGCGGCACGGTCGGCACCCTCGGGTCGATCAACGCCAACTCGAAGATGACCGAGAAGCAGAACACGCTCTACGGGTCGCTCGGACTCAACCTGCTCCTCGTGAAGGTCGTCGCTGAGGTCGGGCAGACGTCGGGTGGGGATCTCAACCTCCTCAACCCATTCGACAGCAACCTCACGAAGAAGCGTTACTTCGCGTCGCTCGGCGCGGGCTTCAGCCTCTGAAGCAGCACGAGCTCGCTCCCCCACCGGGCCCACGCGACGCGGCCTGGATGCGTCGCGCCCTGCGGTTGGCGCGCCGCGGGTGGGGGTGGACGGCGCCGAACCCCATGGTCGGCGCCGTCGTCGTTCAGGGGGGTGAGGTCGTCGGCGAGGGGTGGCACGCCGAGGTCGGTGGGCCGCATGCCGAGGTGATGGCGCTCGCGGCCGCTGGTGAGCGGGCGCGAGGCGCGGACCTCTATGTGACGTTGGAGCCCTGCAATCATCACGGCCGCACGCCGCCGTGCACGGAGGCGGTGATCGCGGCCGGGATCCGGCGCGTGATCGTCGCGGTGCGTGATCCGAATCCCGTCGCGCAGGGTGGGATCGGCCGGCTCCGCACGGCAGGGATCGCGGTGACCGAAGGGGTGGAGACCGAAGCGGCTGCCGAAATCAACGCCCCCTTCCTCTTCGCGCAGTGCGTGACCGATCGCCCGTTCGTGACGCTCAAACTCGCCGTGTCGCTGGATGCGATGCTCGCGCCGCGGGACCGTAGCCGCCTGCAGCTCACGGGCGCTGAGGCGATGCGTGAGGTGCACCGGATGCGGGCGAACGCCGATGCGATCGCGGTGGGGCTAGGGACGCTGCTCGCCGACGATTCGAAGCTGACCGTCCGTGCGGGACGGCGCCCGCGCGTGGCACCGACGCGGATCGTCTTCGGGGAGGCGAGTCGGGTGCCGGCCGCCAGCGCGTTGGTGAAGACCGCGGGGAAGGTCCCGACCTGGGTGGTCTCGCGTGGGCCGAACTCACCGAATGAGGAGCCCCCGGCCGTGCGGGATGCGGCCGCCACGGGCTCCCTCGCGGCGAAAGGCGTCCGGTGCCTCGCCGCCCCGACCCTCCGTGACCAGCTGGCGCTCCTTCGGGAGAAGGGAATCCGCCACCTGTTCGTCGAGGGGGGCGCGGGGCTCGCAGGGGGGCTGCTGACCGCTGGATTGGTCGACCGCCTCGTTATCTTTCAGGCGCCGGTCCTGCTCGGGGCCGGGGCCCTCGCCCCCTTCGGCGGGGTCGAGCTGGCGGCCACGGTATCTGGGGAGCTCCCGGGGCGGTGGCAGGTGGTCTCGGAACGTGCCTTCGGGGACGACCGGATGACCGTCTATGCCCCCGCGGCGTCGCTGGCTCGCTGATTCCACCCCCGTCTCTCCATGTTCACAGGGCTCATCACGGCGGTCGGCACGGTGCGCGAGGTGTCCACGACGGACGCCGGGCGCGAGCTCGTGATCGCTGCGCCCTATGAAGGGCTGATCGACGGGGAGAGCATCGCCTGCAATGGGGCCTGTCTCACAGTCATCCGGCATGGCGCGGGGTGGTTCGCGGTCGCCGCCGTCGTCACCACGCTCGAGCGGACGACCATCGGACTCTGGACGGTCGGGACGCCGCTCAACCTTGAGCGCGCACTCGCCGTCGGGGACCGCCTCGGGGGCCACATCGTGCAGGGGCATGTCGATGGGGTCGGCGAGGTGCGGCAGGTGGTCAAGCGCGACGATGCCTGGCTGATCGATGTCGCGGTCCCGCCCGCCATCGACGAACTGCTCGTCCCCCTCGGCAGCATCGCCGTCGATGGGGTGAGTCTCACGGTGAACGCGCTCCCAGCCCCCGGCATCCTACAGCTCTCCATCATCGACCACACCTGGCGGCACACGACCTTCAGCACCCTCGCGGTGGGGGATCGCGTGCAGCTGGAGGGTGACCTCCTCGCCAAGCATCTCAAGCGCCTCGCGGCGCCACTACTCACACAATGACCATGTTCGGGACGATCGAGCAGGCCCTCGAGGACCTGCGGCACGGCAAATTCATCGTCGTCGCTGATGACGAGGATCGCGAGAACGAAGGCGATCTCATCGGCGCGGCGGAGTGCATCACGCCGCAGATGGTGAACTTCCTCATGGAGGCGAAGGGGATGATCTGTGTCGCGCTCTCGCCAGAGCGCGTCGCGGAGCTCGACCTCCCACCGATGGGCTCGGAGAACACCGATGCCCTCCGCACCGCCTACACCGTGACGGTCGATGCGGCCCCGTCGCACGGGGTCACGACCGGGATCAGCGCCTCCGATCAGGCGACGACGATCCGCCTCCTGGCGGCGGCCATCACCCGGCCGGCTGATCTGCGCCGCCCCGGGCATGTGCATCCGCTCCGTGCCCGTGAGGGCGGCGTGCTGCAGCGTGTGGGGCACACCGAGGCAGCGGTCGATCTGATGCGCCTCGCGGGGCTCCGTCCTGCCGGCGTGATCTGCGAGATCCTCACCGGTGAGGGGGCGTCGGCTCGGCGTCCCGACCTCGAGCGCTTCGCGCAGAAGCACGGCCTCACCTTCATCACCGTCGCACAGCTCGTCGCGTACCGCCTGCAGCATGAGCGACTCGTGCATCGCGAAGCCGACGTGCGCCTCCCGACCGAGTTCGGGACCTTCCGCCTCGTCGGCTACCGCAACGACGTCGACGCGTGTGAACACGTGGCGCTCGTCTATGGTGATGTCTCGGGCGCGAAGGACGTGCTCGTTCGCATGCACTCCAAGTGCCTCACGGGCGACACCTTCCATTCGATGCGCTGTGACTGCCACTGGCAGCTGCACGAGGCGATGCGGCTCGTCGTGGAAGCCGGGGCCGGCGTGATCGTCTATCTCGATCAGGAAGGGCGGGGGATCGGGCTCCTCAACAAGCTCAAGGCGTACGCGTTACAGGATGCGGGGGCCGACACCGTCGAGGCGAACGAGAAGCTCGGCTTCGCCCCCGATCTCCGGAACTATGGGATCGGCGCGCAGATCCTCCTGGACCTCGGCGTCACCTCCATCCGCCCGATCACCAACAACCCGCGCAAGCTCGTCGGGCTCAAGGGCTATGGCATCTCGCTTGGTGAGCGCGTGCCGATCATCTCACCGGCCACAGCGGAGAACGCCGAGTATCTCGAGACCAAGCGCACCAAGCTCGGCCACCTGAGGGCGATCTGATGGCGGAGTTCATCGGGATGCCGGACGGCAGCGGCAAGCGCCTCGTGATCGTCGCGGCGCGGTTCAACGCATCGATCACCGACAAGCTCGTGGATGGTGCGCTCGAAGCCTGCCTCAAGCATGGGATGCGCCTTGAGGATGTGGATGTGGTGCGCGTGCCAGGGGCCTGGGAGCTCCCGCCGGCGGTCGCGCGGGCGTTGCAGACCGAGCGCTACGATGCCTGTGTCGCGCTCGGCGCCGTCGTACGGGGGGACACGCCGCACTTCGATTTCGTTGCAGGGGAGGCTTCGCGCGGACTCGCCCTCCTGCAGGGGGAGTTCGGGGTCCCGATCGGGTTCGGGCTTCTCACGTGCGATACGATGGAGCAGGCGGAGGCGCGGGCCGGCGGCGCCCATGGCAACAAGGGGTGGGATGCCACCGTGGCGGTGCTCGAGATGGCCGATCTCTTCGGGCGACTCGATCTCACCGATGCGGAGGATGGCGATGCCGGCGCGGCTTGAGACGCGGGGGCGCACCCGTGCCCTCCAAGCGGTCTACGCCTGGGACGTGCGCGGTGGGGATGTCGATCTCTCGCGCGTCGCGATGAATGTCTGGGACGATCTCGCGATCGCGCCGGATGAGCGCGCCTTCGCTCAGGCCCTCGTGATGCGGATCGTCGCCGAGCAGGGCGAGATCGATGCCGAGCTCGGTGAGGTGACGACGAACTGGCGGTTGGAGCGGCTCGGGCATATCGAGCGCTCGGTGCTGCGCGTCGCGGCGGCGGAGCTCCTGCAGGGCGGGACCCCACCACGGGTCGTCATCCAGGAGGCGGTGCGTCTCGCCGAGCGCTACGGCACCGAGCCGGCGGCGCGCTTCGTGAACGGCGTGCTCGACGCGCTCGCTCGACGGATCGGCAGTCTCGCGTGAGACTGCTCGCCGTCAATTGGCAGGATCTGGAGAATCCGCTTGGCGGAGGGGCGGAGATCCACCTGCAGGAGATCCTCGAGCGGCTCGCGGGCTGGGGACATGAGGTCGTCCTCCTCTGCGGCGGCTGGCCGGGGTGCCCGCCACGCGCGACCCGGAATGGCGTCGAGATCTATCGTGTGGGGACGCGGCAGAGCTTCCCCTTCAATGCGCGGCGGTATTGGGAGCAGCACTTCAAGGGGCGTGGGTTCGACCTCCTCTACGAGGACATCAACAAGATCCCGCTCTACACCACGCGCTGGGGTGCGCGGCGCGTCGTCGCCGTGATCCCGCACCTCTTCGGGGGCGCGGCCTTTCAGGAGTTGAACCCGGTGCTCGCGACCGCGGTCTGGCTGAGCGAGCGCCCCCTCGCCGCGATGTATCGGGGTGTGCCGTTCCAGGCGATCAGCGAGAGCACCGCCGACGATCTCGTCGATCGCGGGATCCCGCGCGACCGCGTGGTGGTCATCCCACCGGGGGTCTCGAGCGACTACTACACGCCCGATGCGACGCAGCGAGCCGCGGTCCCGACCTTCGCCTACCTCGGTCGCCTCAAGAGGTACAAAGGGGTCGATCAGGTCATCCGCGCCTTCGCGCGCGTGACCGCGCCTGGCGCGGTGCTCGAGATCGCCGGGGCGGGGGATTATCGCCCGGCCCTCGAGCGGCTGATCGACTCGCTTGACCTTGCCGACCGCGTGCATTTCCTTGGCTTCATCACCGAGGAGGAGAAGCTCGCCTTGCTCCGTCGCGCCTGGGCCGTGGCCCTCGCCTCACCCAAGGAGGGATGGGGCCTCACCAACGTCGAGGCCGAGGCCTGCGGCACGCCGGTGGTCGCGTCGAACTCCCCGGGGATCCGCGAGTCGGTGCGGCATGGCGAGACGGGGTTCCTCGTCCCGCACGGTGACATCGCCGCGATGGCCGAAGCCATGAACCGCCTCGCGGCCGACCCCGCGCTCGTCGCCTCGATGGGTGCGAACGCGCGGCGCTTCGCCGCCTCCTTCACGTGGGACCGCTGCGCGCGCGCGACCGAGGCGCATCTGCAGCAGGTCCTCGACACCACCCCCGCGAGGACTCTGCGATGACCCTCACCGTCGGCGCGCTCCTCGAGCAGACGCGCGATCTCCTCGAACTCGAGCAGCTCGGCAGTGCCGACGGGTTGTCGCGTGAGATCCCGTCCTCCGATGCGTCAGGGCCCGGGATGGTCCTCGCGGGCTTCACCGAGCGCTTCGTCCATCAGCGCATCCAGGTGCTCGGTGAGACCGAGGTGACCTATCTTCGCTCGTTGTCGACCGCCGAATGCGCACGGATCCTCACGCTCTTGTTCAGCTATCCCATCCCCTGTGTGATGGTGACCAAAGGGTTGGCACTCCCTGATGGGGTGGAGTCGGCGGCGACCGCTGCTGGGGTGACGATCCTCCGGTCCCGGCTCAAGACCCTCGAGTTCTATCGCCGCATCACCCCATTCCTCGAGCAGGCCTTCGCGCCGACCACCTCGCTGCATGGGTCGCTTGCGGACGTCTACGGCGTTGGGCTCCTCTTCACCGGCGCGAGCGGGATCGGGAAGTCGGAGTGTGTGCTCGATCTCGTCGAGCGAGGGCATCGCCTCGTCGCCGACGATCTCGTGATGGTCCGGCGCAAGGGGGCGGATATTCTCCTCGGCACGGGCCACCCGCTCCAGCGGCACTTCATGGAGATCCGCGGCGTTGGACTCATCGATGTGCGCTCGATCTTCGGGATCCGCGCGGTGCGCCAGCAGAAGCGCGTCGAGGTCGTCGTCGTGTTGCAGGCTTGGCACGAGGGGATGGTCGCCGAGCGCACTGGTCTGGATCTGGAGACCACGGAGATCCTCGGTGTCGCGATCCCGAAGATCACCGTCCCGCTCAACCCTGGGAAGAATCTCACGGTGATCGCGGAGGTGATCGCGATGAATCACCTGATGCGCTACGCAGGTGACGATCCGGCGCAGGCCTTCAACGAGCGCCTGAAGGGACATCTCGTGGGCAAGGCCGAGGTGCAACGCTATCTCCTCGACGATGATGAATGAGCGTCGCTCTGCCGTCGTCGCGGGCCATGGACGCTTCGCCGAGGGGATCATCTCCGCCGTCGCCCAGGTGATGGGGGAGGGGCATGGGCTCGTGGCGGTCACCAACGCCGATCGCACGCCGGAGGGGATCGAGCAGTCGATCCGCGAGGCGCTCGAACGCACGGGATCGACGGTCCTCTTCACCGATCTCCCCGCGGGGAGCTGCACCTTCGCCGGCGCGCGCCTCGCGCGCTCGATACCGGGACTCCAGGTGATCACGGGGGTCTCGCTCCCGATGCTCCTCAGCTACGTCGCAGGAGGCGCGCTCGAGAAGGTCATCGAGCAGGCGCAGGCGGGGATCCGTCTCCTCGGAGGGGAAGGATGACCCTCGAGCTCCTGCGCATCGATGACCGCCTCATCCACGGCCAGGTGGTCGTGGGGTGGGGTCAGCCCTGCGAGATCGGGTTCTTCGTCCTCGTGGATGATGCGATCGCCGCGGCCGAGTGGGAGCAAGAGCTCTACTGCATGGGGACGCCGCCGGAGATGGCGATCGAGTTCGTCACCGTGGAACAGGCGGTGCGGCAGCTCGCGCAGTATCAGGCTGACTCGCGCGTGGGGATGCTCCTCACCGGCGACATCGAGACGATGGACCGGCTCACCGCCGCGGCCCCCAGTCTTCGCCAGGTGACCATCGGCGGTCTCCACATGAGGCCGGGGCGCGTGCAGCGGATGCGATACGTCTTCCTCTCGCCGGAGGAGGAAGCGCGTCTCCGTGCGATGGTGGCACGCGGGCTCTCGGTGGTCGCGCAGGATGTGCCGAGCGCCCCGGTGACTTCGTTGGACGAGGTCCTGCGCGGGGACGGGTCGGCATGATGCTCGCCGAGCTCCTTCCCCTCGCGCCGTTCATCGTACTGGGCGCGCTGTCGGGGCTCGATGTGGTGGCCTTCCCCCAGGCGATGCTCTCGCGCCCGATCGTCGCCGCCACGGCGGCCGGGGCGCTCGCTGGGAATCCGCTCGGCGGTCTCACCATCGGGGTGGCCCTCGAATTTTTCGCGCTCGAGGCCATGCCCTTCGGGTCGTCTCGATATCCCGAGTGGGGCTCGGCCGCCGTGATCGGTGGCGTGCTCTTCGGTCGGGTCGAGGACGGGACGGCAGGGGCGATGACGGTCGCGGTCCTCATCGCCCTCATCGCCGCTGGGATCGGCGGGACCTCCATGCATCTGCTGCGGCGGCTCAATGCCGCCGTGGCGCGTCGGCAGCAGGCGCGGATCGCGCGCGGGTCGGGGAGCGCCGTGACCGTCGTACAACTGACCGGTCTCACCATCGATCTCATTCGTGCGGGGCTGGTCACCGCGCTCATCCTCGCCATCGCCATCCCGCTCTATGACCGCGCGCTCGCATCCTTCGTCTCCGCCCCGGTGATCTCGCGCGCCGTGGTCGTCGGGACCGCCTCGGCGGTCGGTTTGGCGGCGATCTGGAAGGTGACGCAGTCCACCGCCGGTGCACGGTGGTATCTCCTCTCCGGGCTGCTCGTCGGCTTCGGCATCGCCTGGCGGATCGCATGACGGACGTATCGCCTCGCCTCCCGGTGCGCACCTGGCTCGCCGTCTTCAGTCGCCTCTTCGCGATGCAGGGGGCGTTCAACTACGAGACGATGATCGGGAACGGGATCGCCTTCGCGATGGAACCGGCGTTGCGCCGACTGCCAGGTGGCCCGCGCGGCCCGGCCTATGCGGCGGCGCTCGGGCGCCACAGCGGGTACTTCAATGCACATCCCTACCTCGCGTCGGTCGCCGTCGGGGCGCTCATGCGTGCGGAACTCGATGGGGTGCCTGCGGCGCAGATCGACCGGTTCCGCGTCGCGGCGGCTGGCCCGTTGGGCTCCGTGGGGGACCGCCTGGTCTGGGCGGGATGGCTCCCCCTCTGCTCGGCGGTCGCCCTCCTCGCGTTCGGACTCGGCGCGACCCCGTTACCGGTGTTGCTCCTCTTCCTCGGCGCTTACAACGTGTTGCATGTCGGGTTGCGCGTCTGGGGGCTGTATGTGGGGTGGACCCACGGACTGCGGGTGGCGCGTGCGCTCGATGCCTGGATCCTGCGGAGTGGGCCGGCGCATATGGGGCGCGCCACCGCGCTGGTCGCGGGGGTGGCGCTCCCGGTCGCGGCCCATGGGATCATCGGACCGGGACGCGCCTTGCTGGGCACCGTGCTCGTTGGAGTCGCCGTCGGTGCTGCGATCGTGACGGCGTTGCGAGGGAAGGCGGAAGGGTGGCAGATCGCCATCGTCGTGTTGTTGGGATTCACCTTCTACGGAGTCGCGCGCTGATGGCCGAACGGACGGTGCAGGTCCAGAACGCGCACGGCATCCATGCGCGACCGGCGGCGGAGATCGTGAAATGCGCCGCGCGCTTTACCAGTCAGGTCACGATCGGTCGTGATGGGCTCGAGGTGAACGCGAAGAGCATCATGGGGGTCATGATGCTCGCCGCCGAGTGTGGCGCGCAGGTCACGATCCGCGCGGATGGGCCCGATGCGCAGACGGCGATCGACGCGATCGCGGCGCTGATCGCTGGCCGTTTCGGAGAGAGCTGAGGCACGATGGGTACGCCGCTCCACGGGGTCTCCGCCTCGCCAGGGATCGTGATCGGGACCGCGCAGCTCCTGCGCTGGGAGGTCCCGGAGGTCCCGGTGCGTTTGATCACCGACGACGAGGTCCCGGTCGAGCGGGGGCGGCTGCACGCGGCCATCGCCGCGGCCGTCGATCGGCTCCATCAGTGCAAGGCGCGTGCGGAGCAGAATGCCGGCCCCGCCGAGGCGGCGATCTTCGACGTGCAGGTCGCGGTGCTTTGCGACGAGGCGCTGACTGGGGGGATCGAAGCACTCGTCCGGCAGAACCTCGGGGCGGAGAAGGCGGTGGAGCTCGTCTTCCTCGAGTGGCGCGAGCGCTTCGCGCGCTCCACGAATCCGCTGATGCGCGAGCGCGCAGGCGATCTGGTCGACATCGAGATCCGACTCCTCTCGATCCTCCTCGGGCTCCCCGACGGGGACCCGGTGGCCGCAGGGCCCGATGGGGACACGATCCTCGTCACGCATGATCTGACGCCGAGCCTGACAGTGCAGCTCGATCGGTCATCGATCCGCGGGATCGCGACTGATGCGGGGACGCGCACCTCGCATGTGGCGATCCTCGCGCGCTCGCTCGGCATCCCCGCGGTGGTCGGGTTGATCGATGCGACCTCGCGCGTGCGGACGGGGGACCGCGTGATCCTCGATGCGAGCAATGGTGAGTTGGTCCTGCGACCGACGGCGGCGACCTTGGCGCGGTTCGCGGAACGCGCACGGCAAGAGGAGGCCGTGCGCTCGGAGCTGGCGGCCATGACGACGGCTGAGGCGGTCACCGCGGATGGGGTGCGCATCACCCTGCGAACGAACGTCGATCTCCCCGATGAGGTGGAGCGACTCGCGACGACGGGGGCGGAGGGGGTCGGGTTGATGCGTACCGAGTTCCTCGTGGTGGGCCGGACCGCGATGCCTACCGAGGATGAGCAGGTGGCGGCCTATCGCGCGGTGTTGGACGCCTTTCCCGGGCAACCGGTGGTGATCCGGACCTACGATGTGGGCGGGGACAAGCTCCCGGTCGGTGGGTTCCCGCATGAGCCCAATCCCTTCTTGGGATGGCGCGCGATCCGCATGTGTCTCGATGAGCCGGCGCTCTTCTCCGTCCAACTGCGTGCGCTGCTGCGCGCGGCGGTCCATGGCGACCTGCGCATCATGCTCCCGCTCATCGTCGGGGTCGATGAGGTACGGCAGACGCGATATCTGCTGCGGGAGGCGGCGGCCGAGCTCGTGCGACGGGGGGTCGAGCATCGGGCCGATGTCCCTTTGGGGATCATGGTCGAGACGCCGGCCGCCGCGCTCACGGCGGCGAGCTTCGCCAATGAGGTGGACTTCTTCAGCATAGGGACCAACGACCTGGTGCAGTACACGTTGGCAGTCGACCGTGGCAACGCCGCGCTCGTCACGCGCTTCACCCCGTTGCATCCGGCGGTGCTTCGCCTCATCGACGGTGTGGTGCGTGACGCTCGGGCGGTGAGCCGCGACTGCAGCGTCTGCGGGGAGATGGCCTCGCAGCCGCTGATGGCTTACGCTCTGCTCGGGCTCGGGGTCCGGACGCTGAGCGTGTCGGCGGCGGCGATCCCGGTGATCAACCGGTTGATCCGCGGGGTGAGCCTCGAGGCGGCTGGTGTGGCGGCGCGCGCTGCCCTAGGGGCCGCTACGGCCCGAGAGGCGGAGCGCCTCCTCAGGCAGGCGCTCATGGACGAGCTCGGAGCGGGGGTAACGGACGGGTTGCTGGGCCTCTCCTAGGGGCCTAACGTTCAGGGGTGCGGGCCGCCGCGTCGCGACGGCCCTTTCGTTTTCACCCCTACCTCTCCCACTCGTGCTGCATCGCCATCTCTTCACCTCCGAGTCGGTCACCGAAGGGCATCCGGACAAGGTCGCCGACCAGATCTCCGATGCCGTGCTCGACGCGCTCCTCGCGCAGGACCCGCACTCGCGCGTCGCCTGCGAGACGATGGTCACCACCGGACTCGCGACGATCTTCGGTGAGGTCACCACGGCCGCGTGGGTCGATCTTCGCGCCCTCGTGCGGCAGACGATCGAGGGGATCGGCTACACCGAGGCGGGGATCGGCTTCGATGCGCATTCGTGCGCGGTGCTCAACGCATTGGGCCAGCAGTCGCGCGACATCGGCCAGGGCGTCGACACCGGTGGCGCCGGTGACCAGGGGATGATGTTCGGCTTCGCCTGCGACGAGACGGAGGAGCTGATGCCCCTCCCGATCGTCCTCGCGCATCGCCTCACCGAGGCGCTCGCCGCCCGCCGCAAGGATGGGACCCTCCCGTGGCTCCGTCCCGACGGTAAGTCGCAGGTCTCCGTCGTGTATGAGGATGGGCGCCCGGTCGAGGTCGACACGGTCGTCATCTCCACGCAGCACGCCGATTCGGTGGGGAATCGCGCGATCCATCAGGCGGTCACGCGTGACATCATCGAGGCGGTGATCCCGCGTGAGCTGCGCGCCAAGAAGATGAAGCTGCACATCAATCCCACGGGACGCTTCGTCGTCGGTGGCCCGCATGGCGACGCCGGCCTCACGGGGCGCAAGATCATCGTCGACACCTACGGTGGCTATGGCCGTCACGGGGGTGGCGCCTTCTCGGGGAAGGACCCGTCGAAGGTCGATCGCTCGGCGGCGTATGCCGCGCGCTGGGTCGCCAAGAACATCGTCGCGGCCCAGCTCGCCTCGAAGTGTGAGGTCCAGCTCGCCTATGCGATCGGGGTCGCGAAGCCGGTCTCGGTGATGGTCGACACCTTCGGCACGAGCACGGTCGATGAGCGCGCGATCATGCGCGCCGTGGAGAAGACCTTCGACCTCACCCCGCGTGGGATCATCGAGGCGCTCAAACTAAAGAAGCCGACCTACGGACCGACCGCGGCCTACGGGCACTTCGGACGGACCCCGGAGAAGACCACGCGCCTCGGCAAGAAGGTCGAGCTCTTCACCTGGGAGAAGACGAACAAGGTCGCCGATCTCAAGCGCGCCGTCCGCGCCGGGTGAGCGCGCGCATCTTCGGCGCGAACGCGCAGGGTCGGGCGGGGGGCTGCTGGCCTCTCGCCCGTCTGGCGTTTCTACTCTTGGTGGCCGGCAGCTCGCCCCTGCAAGCACAGGGTGACGCCCGTTCCATCGCCGGTCGCGTCCTCCTCCCTGGAGGTGGGACGCAGGGCATCCCCGTCGCAGGCGCCTGGGTGACGCTGCATCGCGTCGGCCCCGATGCTGCGGGCCCGATCGACTCGATGCGCACGTCGCGCGATGGGCGCTATGACTTCCGCTACAAGGCCACCGGCGACACGAGCGCGATCTACTTCGTCTCGACGAGTCGTGGCGGGGTCGCCTATTTCACCCCCCCCGTGCGTGAGCGCGCGGTGCGGGATGGGATCGCCGAGATCCAGGTGCACGACACCACCAGCGCATCGCTCGCGATCCGGACCGTGGGGCGCCATCTGATCATCACCGCGCCGGATTCGGCGACGCGCACCACGCGCACAGTGGTCGAGATCTACGAGCTGTCCAATGACTCCACGCGAACACGCGTGGCCGCGGGTGCGAATGGCTTCACCTTCGATGCGGTGCTCCCCACCGGGGTGACCGAGGTGACGCCCGGGCCGGGGGACGTCTCGCCCGAGGCGATCCGCGTGGTCGACGGGCGTGTGCGTGTGAACGCGCCGATCTCTCCCGGGGTTCGGCAGATCGCCTTCTACTATGAGGTCCCGGCGAATCGCGATCCCCTCGAGTTCCTCGTCGAATCGCCGATCGCGCTCCTCGAGGTGTTGGTCGAGTCGCCCGAAGCGGTCGCGAGCGGGGGGCGCCTCGTCGCGGACGCACCAGTGCAGATCGAGGGGCGCCCCTTCAAGCGCTTCGAGGCGAAGGATGTGGCGGCGGCCCAGGCGATCACGGTGACGATCCCCGTTGGCGGCGCGGGCGGGACGAACCGTGTGATGCTCATTGTCGCGCTCGTCGGTGGGGCGCTGGCCATCGCGCTCCTCCTCGCGCTACGGCGTTCGCTCATCACATCGCGCACACGGCGGGGCGGGGATGATGCCGAGGCCATCGCCTTGGAGATCGCCACACTCGACACCGCGTTCGAGCGGCGGTCGGCCCCGACCGAGGTGGAGCGCACCGAGTACGAGCTCGCGCGACGGCAATTGAAGGACCGCTTAAATGACGTGCTTGCCAACCGGAGCGCCCGACCGTAGGATTGCAGGACAAATGAAGACGAACGCGGGACACGGAAGCCGGTGTGAATCCGGCGCGGCCCCGCCACTGTAACGGGTAGCAGGACGAGTTCCCCACGGCAGACCACTGCGCGATCGATCGCGCGGGAAGGTGTGGGGGATGACCCGGAGCCAGGAGACGACTCGCGTTCGTGCCACAGTCTGACCCTCGGGGGAGGGTCGGTGGCGTCGACGCGACGTCGTCCGATGATGGGCGACGTGGGTGTCCACGTGCATCGAGGCTCCTCCGGTATCCGGTGGAGCCTTTTTCGTGCCTGAGTCTCGTGCGTCCCTGATGTGGTCCTGGCGGTCGATCGTCGGCGTGGCGATCGTCGTGCTCGGCGCCCTGGCGTGCGGGGGATCGTCGCAGGCCGAACGCGCCCAGGGGGCGCCGGTCGTGGTCGATGACTTCGGCGACAGTGTGGCGGTTCATCCTGTGGCGCAGCGGATCATCTCGCTCAACCCCGTCACCACCGAGCTCCTCTTCACGATGGGGGCCGGGGCGCGCGTCGTCGGGCGGAGCAAGTGGGATGGATGGCCCCTCGCCGCGCTGGAGGTCCCTGACGTCGGTGATGCGATGCAGCCGAACGTCGAGGCGATCCTCGCGCGGCGGCCGGATCTGGTGGTGCTCTACGCGAGCCCGTCCAATCGCACGGCGGCGACGCGGTTGCAGGAGGCCGGCGTACGCACCCTCGCCGTGCGCACCGATGCGGTGACAGATCTTCGGCGCATCGCAACCGCCCTGGGCGCGTTGCTTGACGATTCGCTCGCGGCCTCGGGTGCAGTTGACTCCACCCTGCGTGCGGTCGACTCGGTGCGCGCGCTCGCCCCCACGAGTGATCGACGCCCCTCCGTCGCGTGGATCGTCTGGGATGATCCGCTCATCGTGATCGGCGGCGGGAGCTATCGCTCTGAACTCCTCGCGGTCGCTGGGGTGGCGAACGCCTTTGCCGACATGGCGGCCCCGTCGCCTCAGCTCTCGGTCGAGGAGCTCGTCCGCCGCGACCCGGACGTGTTGATCGTTGGCGAGCGGATGGCCGCGCGGTTCGCATCGGATGCGCGGTGGCGCCAGCTCCGCGCGGTTCGTGATCGTCGCTTGGTCTTCCCCGATACGGGGATCGTGGGGCGACCGGGGGTGCGGATGGGCGAGGCGGCGCGCCATCTCCGGGAGCTGCTCCGTCCCATCGTCCCCGTGGCGCCCTGATGTCCGCACCTCGGTGGATCGCCTTCCTCGTCACGATCCTCGTGGTCGTGACGCTCGCGCTCGGGTTCGGGGCGGTCGCGCTCTCACCGACCGAGGTCTGGCAGGCGGTGATCGGCGGCGGCGATCCGACGACAGAGACGATCGTGCGGACCATCCGGCTCCCGCGGATCCTCCTCGGACTCTTGGTGGGTGCGGGGCTCGCGGGGAGCGGCACGGCGCTGCAGGCCGCGCTCCGGAATCCCTTGGCCGAGCCCTATCTCCTCGGCGTCTCCGGCGGCGCGGCCCTCGGCGCGGTGCTGGCGGTCACGATGGGAAGTGAGGGTGTGACGACCCCCATCGCCGCCTTCACCGGTGCGCTGGTGGCGGTGCAGCTCGTCCTGATGGTCGCGCGCGCCGCGGGAGGGCGCACCGATCCTCGCATCCTCCTCATGTCGGGGGTCGTCGTCGGTGCCTTCTGTACCGCCGCGATCATGGTCGCCCTCGTGCGCACGCCGGAGGGCGCGGTGCGTGGCGCGCTCTGGTGGATGATGGGCTCGCTCGGCGATGCCCGTTGGTCGGTGGTGCTGACCACCGCGGTGAGTGTCGGGGGGGGACTCGCGGCGCTGCTCTGGCGAGGACGCGACCTCGATGTGCTCGCGCTGGGCGAAGAGCCGGCGTCAGCCTTGGGGCTCGATCTCGATCGCACGACGCGCTTCGTCTTCATCATCGCCTCCTTCCTGGCGGCGGCGACGGTCGCGGCGGTGGGCCTCGTCGGGTTCGTCGGGCTGATGGTTCCCGCGATCGCGCGAGCGCTCGGCGCGCGGCAGGCCCGCGGGACGATCATCGTGGCGGCGGTGGCTGGCGGGGTCCTGGTGGTGCTCTCCGATCTCGTCGCGCGGACGGTGATGCGGCCCGCCGAGCTGCCGCTAGGCGCGGTCACGGCACTCATCGGCGTCCCCTTCTTCCTTTGGCGACTCCGCCAGACGGTGGCGCGATGATCCGCGTCGAGTCGCTCGTCGTGCGGTATCCCGGGATGCGTGCCGCGGCGCTCGATGGGGTCTCGTTCGAGGCGCTACCAGGCCGCATCACGGCGGTGGTGGGGCCCAATGGCTCGGGGAAGAGCACCTTCGTCCGTGCGCTCGTGCGACGTGTCACGCCGACGAGTGGACGGATCGTCGTCGACGGCACATCAGCGCAGGCCATGAGCCCCCGCGCGATGGCGCGTCTGGTGAGCGTCGTCCCGCAGCGGGAGGAGCCAGTCTTCCCGATGCGGGTCCGTGATCTCATCGCGCTGGGGCGCTACCCGCATGGGAGCGCGTTCTCGGCCCCGACGGCGGAGGATCGCGAGGCGGTGGCGCAGGCGATCGTGCAGGCCGACATCGCCCCCTTGGTCGATCGGAGCACCGATACGCTGTCCGGTGGCGAGTGGCAGCGGGTGCGCATCGCGCGGGCGCTCGCGCAGGGGGGACGAGCGATCGTCCTCGACGAACCGACCACCTACCTCGACATCGCGCACGAGATGGCGGTCTTCGAGCTCTGCGATACGCTCGCACGCCAGGGGCTCTGCGTGATCCTCGTGAGTCATCAGTTGAACCTGGTCGCACGCTTCGCGGACCAGATCGTGTTGTTGCATCAGGGGCAGGTCGCCGCGGAAGGCTCACCGAATGAGGTGATGCGCGGCGATGTGCTCGAACGCGTTTACGAGTGGCCCCTCATCGTCTCCCGCGATCCTGCGGTCGGGGCGCCCGTCCTTCTTCCCCTTCGTCACCGAGGCTCGAGGTAAATGTCATCGCTCCGCCGATTCACCATGGTCACCTGTGTCGTGCTCCCGAACTTCCTGGTCGCGCAGTCAGGCCGAACGCCGACGAGTCTCCCGCCTGAGGTCGTGACCGCCACGCGGATCCCGGGGGTGAACTACGCTCCGACCGCGACGGCGACCACGCTCGATGCGGCGGCACTCCGCGCGGAGGGGATCACGCATCTCGCGGATGCCTTGCGGCGTGTCCCGGGCGTGGCGATCGCGCGGACCTCGTCGGTCGGTTCGCAGGTCGCGCTCTTTGTGCGCGGCGGGCAGTCCAACTATGTTCGCGTCCTCGTCGATGGCGTTCCGCTGAATGAGCCGGGGGGCGTGCTCGATCTCGGGCGCATCACCCTCGATGACATCGAACGGATCGAGGTCGTGCGTGGTCCCGCGAGCGTTCTGTACGGATCGGAGGCGGTCTCCGGCGTGATCCAGCTCTTCACGCGTCGAGGTGGCGCGACCACGAAGACGCGGGCCGAGATCGGCAGCGGCAACATCGGGACGCGACGGCTCTCCTTGGGTGGCGAGCGCACTATCGCCGGCCTGCGTGCCACGGTGCAGGGAGATCATCATGGCAGCGCGGGGATCCTCCCCTTCAACAATGCTTATCGCAACACCGGTGTCGTCTCTGGGCTCAGCTACACCGGCGCGCGCAGCGATCTCCGCCTCA
>Ga0194133_10004578_pt1 | contig 18377 bp, 17 predicted proteins | sample TA2KigOf40mmetaG_FD_155448 | JGI IMG/M metagenome (GOLD analysis project Ga0194133, IMG submission 155448) | Freshwater microbial communities from Lake Tanganyika, Tanzania - TA2015055 Kigoma Offshore 40m | ecosystem: Environmental > Aquatic > Freshwater > Lake | place: Tanzania: Lake... | reverse complement strand
GGCCTACTTCAGTAGGGCCAAAGGGTGCCACGTCTGGGATCTGGACGGTAAAAAATACGTGGACATGTCTATCATGGGCATCGGCACCAATATCCTTGGATACGGGCATCCCGCTGTGGATAAGGCGGTGCGACAGGTTGTCCGCAAGGGCAACATGTCTACGCTGAACTGTCCCGAAGAGGTTTACTTGGCGGAAAAGCTCATCGAGCTCCATCCCTGGGCGGAGATGGTGCGATTCGCCCGAACCGGCGGCGAAGCCAATGCGATTGCCATCCGGATCGCCCGGGCTGCAACCGGGAAAGAAAAAGTGGCGGTATGCGGGTATCACGGTTGGCACGACTGGTATCTCAGCGCCAATCTTGCTGATGATCATAATCTGGATGGGCATCTGCTTCCGGGTCTTGAACCAAAGGGTGTTCCCCGGAATCTTAAAGGGACCGTTTTCCCCTTCCGATATAACCAGTATGAGGAGCTGGAGAGTCTTGTAAAACGAGAAGGCATTGGAATGGTGAAGATGGAGGTGGAGCGAAATGAGCCTCCGCAGCCCGGCTATCTCCAAAAAATCCGCAAACTATGCTCGAATCGGAATATTGTCCTAATTTTCGACGAGTGCACTTCAGGTTTCCGGGAAACGTTCGGCGGTCTGCACAAAAAGTACGGGGTGGAGCCGGATATGGCAATGTTCGGCAAGGCATTGGGAAACGGTTATGCCATCACGGCGGTGATTGGGCGTCGGAATATCATGGAAGCAGCGCAAAAAACCTTTATCAGCAGCACTTTTTGGACGGAAAGGATTGGACCCACCGCAGCCTTAAAGACACTCGAAGTAATGAAAAAGGAGCGTTCATGGGAAAGAATCACCTCCACCGGACGGGAGATCACGCGGCGTTGGCAGGATTTGGCCAAGCAACACGGACTTCGAATGGAAATTACCGGCCTGCCGGCTTTGACCAGCTTCAGCTTTACCAGTTCTCAGCATCAAACTTACAAAACGTTGATTACTCAGAAAATGTTGGAAAGTGGCCTTCTTGCCGCAACATCCGTTTACGTTTCCCTGGCCCACACGCAGACTGTGATAGATCGATATTTCGGGGTTTTAGGGAGGGTATTTGCCCAAATACGTCGTTGCGAGAATGGTCTGGATCCCCGCGCGCTTATTCAAGGAACCCTGGCCCAGACCGGATTTAAGAGGTTAAATTGAACTTATGAAATCAACCCGCGACTATCTAAAAATCATCGATCAAATTGAAAAGGTGCGTACCAAGAACAATCTTAATTGGATGAACATCTTAAGAATTGCTTTCAAGAAAGATCCTGAAGCCGCCAAGAAATGCTTTCGAAAAATCAACGCGCAAGATAAAAAAATCAGTTCCCTTGTAGCAAGGCTTTGTCGATAAATCACAGGCTTTCCATAAGAAAGGTAACAAAACAGGATACCTTCGCCCTTTTGAAGTGGGCGAACGATTTAGAAACAAGAAATAGTTCCTTTAACCGATCGTCCATAACAAAACACCAGCATAAAAAGTGGTTTGCCGGAATTTTCAAAGAGCAATATCGCAATCCTGCTTTAATTTGCCTGAAAAATGGAAGAGCGCGTGTAGGAATTATCAGATTTACCCGAAAACCTCAGAAAAAAAACAGTTGGGAGATTCACTTTACCGTGAATCCCAAGTACCGCGGTCAGGGCTTCGCACGACCCATGATTGAAAATGCCCTTAGATGGCTTCGCGAAACAATGCCGAAACATCTGGTTTATGCTAAAGTTAAAACGTCAAATTTAAAATCCTTAAAAGTTTTGCAGTCCATTGGTTTTAAAAAAACAAAATTATCAGAGACCTCTTCTGGCCTTATTCTTTTAAGGCTGTCAGTTCGACGAAAAAAACTATGTCATTAACTAATTTAATAAAGATTACCCCCAAGCCTTTTTCATTTTTAAGAAAAAAGTGTAGCACTCCTTTTGTAATTGCCGAGGTCTCTGCCAATCACAATGGTTCCTTGGAGCGTGCTCAGGCGACAATCACCGCGGCGAAACATTGCGGAGCGGATGCGGTCAAGATCCAGACCTATACCGCGGATACCATGACGATCGACTGCGATCTGCCTGATTTCGTCATCAAAGGCGGGTTATGGGATGGATACAAACTTTATGACCTCTACAAATGGGCCCAGACGCCCTACGAATGGCACAAGCCCCTTTTCGAGCACGCGAAGAAAGAGGGGATTACACTCTTCTCCACTCCTTTCGATGAAACTGCGGTCGATCTTTTGGAAAGTCTAAATACGCCAGCTTATAAAATCGCCTCTTTTGAATTAACCGATCTTCCCCTGATTGAATACGTAGCCCAAAAAGGTAAGCCGATGATTCTTTCCACAGGAATGGCTTCTGAGCAGGAGATCCATGAGGCAGTTACTTCTGCTCGGGATGCGGGCTGTAAGGAGGTAATCCTTCTTCACTGCATCAGCAGTTATCCCACCCCGATGGACCAAGCTCATCTTCGCCAAATTTCAGGATTGGCTGAAAGATTTAAACTCCCAGTGGGGCTTTCTGACCATACCTTTGGGACCACTGCTTCCGTGGCATCCGTGGCGTTGGGAGCCTGCGTAATTGAAAAGCACTTTACCTTAAGTCGCACAGATAAAGGGCCGGATAGCGAGTTTTCGTTGGAACCTTACGAACTCAAACGGCTATGTGAAGATGTAAAAAACACCTGGTCCGCTTTGGGAAAATTTCAGTTTAAACGGGAAAACGCTGAAGAGAGCAGTAAAGTTTTCCGCAGGTCCCTTTACTTCCTGAAGGATCTCCCCGCTGGACATATCATTAAAGATGGAGACGTAAAACGAATAAGGCCCGGTATGGGATTGCCGCCAAAAGAGTATAGTAAAATAATCGGCAAAAAGCTTAGCCGAGCGGTCTTGCGAGGGCATCCAACCTCATGGTCCGTCTTTGAGTCTAAAATTTAAATTTTTTTTTAGAATCCTTTTGAAAATTTATCGCAGAAAATACTCTGTGGCTATCTTGGGGCTCGGCAAAATAAGCATGGGCTACGATAAGGCTTCGCCCGAAAAAAAGTATGTGCGAACCCATGCCCGGGCTTTGAACATTCACCCTGGCTTTATTCTAACGGGCGGCTGTGATCCGAATAAAAATAAGCGAAGCGAATTTCATCTTCGGTACAAAAAGCCGGCCTTTTCCAGGCCTGAAGATTTACTTAAAAAAACACGGCCTGAGGTGGTGGTTATCGCAAGCCCCACCTCTCAACATAAAAACTCTCTAGCCGCGGTCATTCGACAAAAAGATGTTAGGGCAGTCCTTTGCGAAAAACCATTGGCGGAAAAGGTTTTGGAATCAGCGCGAATGGTAAAAATGTGTAAGAAAATCCAAAGGCGCTTGTATATCAATTTCATTCGGCGGGCCGATTCAGGTATTTTAGAGATCAGAAAAAGAATACTAAACGGGAAAATTCAAAAACCCTTTAAGGCAGTAGTCTGGTATTGCAAGGGATTGCTGCATAACGGATGTCACTTCGTAGATTTATTGAGTTTTTTATTTGGACCGATTCAAGCCGCCAGCATAATCGGAAAAGAAACTAGCGGAGCAGCGGCGGCTGGCTCACCTCATTGCCGTTTTGATTTTAAAGGCGGCAGTGCCATCTTTATACCTGCAAACGCAAAAAACTTTTCACATCATACCTGCGAGGTGTTAGCCCGTAATGGGCGGCTGCGGATTGAAACTGATGGAACCATTTTCTGGCAAGCCGCGAATTCCAAACCCAGGAACTTACGCCATCGGGCTTTGGACAGGCATGGGGAGAAGATTATTGGAAATATGCCCAAGTATCAACTTGGCATTGCTGAACAGTTATACCAAGCGCTTCAAGGCAAAAAACACTCTCTTTGTACCGGGCAGGAGGCTCTAAAATCGCAAAAATGGATAGAAAAGGTGTTGCACCTTGAGTCTTAAATCGTTGTCCGAAGAAAGCCTTGCCTTGTTCGGTGGGCCAAAAACCGTGCTCCAACCCTTCCCGAGGTATAATTCAATCGGAAAGGAGGAATTGCTGGCAGCGCAGCGGGTGATTCAAAGCGGGGTGTTGTCGCAGTTTATTGGGGCCTGGCACGAAGATTTTTACGGAGGTCCCAAGGTCCGTGATTTTGAAAAGGCTTCCGCAGATTATTTTGGGGTTAAGCATGCTGTGACAGTCAACTCCTGGACGTCTGGGCTGGTAGCCGCGGTCGGGGCGATCGGCATCGAGCCAGGCGACGAGGTGATAACCACACCATGGACAATGAGTGCGACCGCGGCGGCCATCCTTCATTGGAACGGCATTCCGGTGTTCGCGGACATTGATCCGCTAACCTACAATCTTGATCCAAAATCCGTTGAAAAAAATATCAGCCCTTATACGCGAGCCATTATCGTGGCGGATATCTTTGGTCAGTCCGCGGAAATGGATGAAATTATGAAAATCGCAGGGGAACACCATCTCAAGGTTATTTCCGACACGGCCCAAGCACCGGGCGCCTTCTATAAGGGGCGTTATGCGGGAACTTGTGCCCATGTTGGGGGCTACAGCCTTAATTACCATAAACACATTCATACCGGAGAGGGGGGCATTTTGGTCACGGACGATGACGAAATTGCCGAAAGGCTTCAACTGATTCGGAACCACGCCGAGGTGGTGGTCGGAGATAAAGGCGTCAAGAACCTGAGTAATATGGTGGGCCACAATTTTCGTTTGGGGGAAATTGAATGTGCCATGGGCATCGAACAGCTAAAAAAACTTAGTGGTCTGGTCGAGTCAAGGCAGGCTTTGGCGGCCGCACTCACGGAAGAGCTGCAAGGGCTTCCCGGTTTAAAATTGCCTTATGTCGGAACGGACCGCAGCCATGTTTACTATGTCTATGCCATGCAAGTGGATACCGAAGTTCTTGGCATATCTCGGGATCGTCTGTGTGACGCTCTGAATGCTGAAGGTGTTGCCGTAAGCCGTCGCTATCAAAACATTCATCTACTGCCGGTTTATCAACAAAAGATCGCCTTTGGATCAAAGGGATTTCCCTGGAGTTCGGAGATCTGCCGCCGGCCGGTTTCTTATAAAAAAGGAATTTGTCCAATCGCGGAAGATTTAAATGAGAAGAAATACATCGGTCTGGGACTTTGTGTATACGATCTCTCTTACAATGATGTTCAAATGATTGCCCAAGCTTTCCGAAAGATCTGGGCACAAATCCGATCTTTCAGATAGCTAAAATTAGTTAAAAATTAACATAGACCCGATGCCTTTAAGCTGCCTTTTGAAAGGAAGCCGGGTTATTTTAAAGGCTTTTGGGCCAGATGATATTACGGAGGAATATGTTGGCTGGCTTAATGATCCTCAAGTGGTTCGCTTTAGCAACCAGCGCTTTCAACGCCATTCCAAAGAAACATGCAAAAACTACCTTTCATCGTTCATTGGAACAAACAATTGGTTTTTAAAGATTGTGGATGCGCAAGACGGTCAAACCATCGGCACGATGACCGCTTATGTCTCGGCGCATCACCGCACCGCTGACATGGGTATCCTCATTGGGCGGCAGGCATGGGGACAAGGCATGGGTCAAGATTCGTGGAACACTTTGCTGGGCTGGTTTCTTGAGAAACAGAATATCCGCAAAGTAACGGGGGGGGTCATGAAGGCGAATGCCGCGATGGTGCGGATTATGGAGAAGTCAGGAATGACCCTTGAGGCTGTCCATCGCGGTCAGGAGTTGCTGGAAAACAAGCCTCAAGATCTTCTTTACTATGCGAAATACCCCGGCTCGCCCTGAGCTTCCGCAACCATTCGGCGTAGCTTGCCATGATGCCGGGGGAGCACGACAAATTGTGGCCACCTTGGTTCGGTGGGGCTGGCGGCCGAGTTGGATCCACGTCAAAGGGCCTGCTTTTAATATCTTTAAAAAAGAATTTTCTAATGTTCAGGAACGGCCCAATTTAGCTCAAGTAGGGTCAAGCAGTGCCATGCTAACCGGCACCGGCTGGGGCAGTGATATTGAGCATCAAGCCCGGCGAGCTGCCAAACAATCCAAGGTGCGATCGATCGCCGTACTTGATCACTGGACTAACTATAAAGAGAGATTTGTGCGAGAAGGAGAGACTGTTTTGCCTGACGAGATTTGGGTGGTTGACTCATTCGCCGAGGATCTTGCCCGTCAAATGTTTCCAGACGTTTCGGTCGTTCGGGTGCCTGATTCTCTGGCCGAGCTTGAACTAAAGCGGATCGCGCCGATCTCAAACTCCACGCCCGATCGTGTCCTTTACTTGCTTGAGCCTGTCCGGTCGGATTGGGGAAGATCTGAGCCCGGCGAATTCCAAGCTCTGCGCTATTTTCTAGAGCGGTGGCCTTGCTTAAACCTGCCTGCCAACACAGAAGTTTTTCTTCGACTGCATCCTTCCGAGCGACCTGAAAAATATGCGGAATTTATAAGCAAAAAAACACAACCTCGATTGCAGTTTAGCCAGGGCTCATTGAGCGAGGATATTTCCTGTGCACGCTGGATTGCGGGATGCCAAACCCATGCAATGACTTTGGCCCTAGCCGCATCAAGGAGGGTATTCAGCACCCTCCCGCCTTGGGCGCCTCCCAAGGTTTTGCCGCATTCAGGAATCGAATATTTAAGAGAAATAGAATTCGCGTGAAATACTGCACACGCTGTCTCCAGCCTGACACAAGACCTGGCACTCGTTTTGATGCGCGTGGAATCTGTCCTGCCTGTGTCTACCACGCAGAACTAGTTCACGTTGATTGGGATGCGCGGGGGCGAGAACTGGAAGATGTGGTTGCTTTTGGCCGAAAGCATAGAAACGGGCCGCACGATTGCATCATCGGAGTCAGTGGCGGAAAAGACAGCACTCGGCAGGCAATTTTCGTTCGGGAGGACCTAGGCATGAACCCCTTATTGGTGTGCTTGGGCTATCCCCCTGAGCAGGTTACGCAGCGCGGGGTTGATAATATCTCAAATCTAATCCGGCATGGTTTTGACTGCATTACCATACAGCCTGCTCCCCAAACTTGGCGAAAATTGATGCGCAATGGCTTTTTTAAGTTTACTAATTGGTGCAAATCCACAGAACTCGCATTGTTTAGCAGCGTTCCCCGACTGGCGATTGCTTGCCAAATTCCCCTGATATGGTGGGGGGAAAATGCAGCCCTCCAGCTTGGCGATTTAAATGTCATGGGAAAAAGCGGCGCGGATGGCAACAATCTGCGTCGGATGAACACTTTGGGGGGCGGAAATGTAACATGGCTACTAGGCGAAGAAGTCCGGCGGAATCAAATTATCCAGTATCTGTACCCGACTGAAAAAGAAATGAACCAAGGAAACTTGCGGATCACCTTTCTTGGGTATTTCTGGAAAGATTGGTCCCTGCGGGACAATGGAAACTATTCGGCCCTCAGGGGTCTGGATGTTCGACAGGAAAAACCTTGGGAAACCGGGGATCCGCTTGGAGTCACCTCTCTGGATGAAGACTGGGTGACCCTCAATCAGATGATCAAATATCTTAAGTTTGGTTTTGGTCGGGTAACTGATTATGTAAATGAAGACATTCGTAATGGTCGAATGACACGTGAAGAAGGAATTTCGCTCAACGAAAAGTATGATGGGAAATGCTCCGCAAAATATATCAAAAGCTTTTCCCGATATCTGGGTATCACCGTAAAAGATTTTTGGCGGCAAGTGGACAAGGCCGTAAACCCCGTTTTGTTTGAAAAGTTAAGCCTAGGCCATTATCGCCCCCGCTTTAAAGTAGGTTTTGGCCTATAAAACAACCCAATATCGTTATCGCCGATTACGGCACGGGAAATATTGATTCCGTGCGAACAGCGCTCACCACCCTTGGTTACCAAAAGATTTCCCTTTCATGCGAGGCCAAGGTAATTGACCGGGCCGATGCTATCATTCTTCCTGGGGTGGGAGCTTTTTCCGAGTGCTCCTCCAATCTTCGCAAGAAGCATCTTGACGAGATTCTTGAAAAAAAAGTAGTGCAAAAAGGCGCGCCATTGCTGGGCATCTGCGTGGGGATGCAGTTACTCGCGGAGTCTTCAGAAGAAGGTGGGCAGCATGCAGGCTTGGGCTGGATTCCCGGAAAGGTTAAGCGTTTCGATTTGCCAAAAAACTATGCCATCCCTCATGTGGGCTGGAACAATGTCCGGCCGGTAGGATCCCATGCTTTGTTTGCCAATAGTCATAATCATCCCGATTTTTACTTCGACCATAGTTATCACTTTGAATCCAGCCCAGAGCATATCCTTGCCTATTGCCAATATGGCAAACCGATCGTGGCGGCAGTGAGAAAAGAGCAAATCATCGGAGTGCAATTCCACCCTGAAAAAAGTGCAAATAATGGACTGAGGCTATTTCGGGCGTTTTTTAATTTTTTGGGCTGATGCTTAAGAAAAGAATTATAGCCGTCCTCGTAATTCAAAGGGGAATTGTAGTTCAAAGCATCAAATTCCGAAAATACTTACCGGTGGGTATCCCTGAGATTGCTGTGGAATTTTTGAATGATTGGGGGGTTGATGAGATCATGATGCTCGATATTTCTGCGACTGCTGAGTCCCGTGGTCCGAACTTCCAAATGGTCAGCAGGATTGCCAAAAAGTGTCGTGTGCCATTGACAGTGGGTGGAGGCATCCATTCACTGGAGCAAGCCAAAGAAGTGGTGAGCCGAGGCGCAGACAAAGTTGCTTTGAATCAAGCTTGTCTACATAAGCCGGATTTAGTGAGCCGACTGGCAGGGGTTTTGGGCAGTCAGTGTGTCGTTGCTTCGGTGAACGGGATTAAAACAGCGAGCGGCCAAAGAGTCTATAATTATCTGACGCGTCGATCAGTGACAAAGACCCCCGTCGATTTGGCCGAGGACCTTGTGAAAAAAGGATGCGGTGAAATATTTGTCCATTCCGTGGATCGCGATGGGTCCGGAAATGGCTTTGACCTTTCGCTGATTCAATCTGTTTGCGAAAGAGTCAATGTACCGGTAATTGGGTCGGGTGGCGCAGGAAAGCCGCGTCATTTTGTTGAGGTGCTAAAAAAAACCGAAGCGCACGCGGCGGCGGCTGCCAACCTTTTTCATTATACCGAGCACAGTGTGACAAAAACCAAAGCGGATATTGTTCGATCAGGTGTTTCAGTGCGTCATGACACTCATGCAAACTATTCCGGAAACAAGCTGGATAAGGTCGGTCGGCTGAGGCGAAAACCGGACGCGATTTTAGAATCCATGCTGTTTGTAAAAATCGAAAAAGAGGTCATCTAGTGCAAGTCTGCCAGCGGTGTCTCTATACCGAACACCATCCTCTCCATTTAACTTTTGATGAGGAAGGAATTTGCAGCGGATGCCGGGTCCATGAAGAAAAGGACCGTTTGGATTGGCAGGATCGTAAGAACAAATTGCGGAAAATCTTGGAGCAATACCGCTGTCGCTCAGGGAATAATTATGACTGCATCATTCCGGTGAGCGGAGCAAGGGATTCTTATTTTATTGTACACACAATCAAGCAGTTGCTTGGGATGAATCCGTTACTGGTAGCCTATAATAAGCAATACAATACTGCCGTTGGGGTTAGGAATCTTGCCAATCTTCGAATCCGCTTTGATTGCGATATCATGACGCAAACAATTAACCCCGACAGCGTTAAAAAAATCACCCGAAGCACTTTCCGGCGATTCGGCAGTATTTATTGGCACTGTCTCGCGGGTCAAACCGTCTATCCTGTACAGGTGGCGATTAAATTTAAAATACCTTTAATTATTTGGGGTGCGCACCAAGGTGTGGACCAGGTGGGAATGTTTAGCCATCTGAACGAGGTCGAAATGACCCGCAAATACCGCAAAGAGCACGATCTGATGGGCTACGAGGCTGAGGACCTAATCAATGAATTTGACGACGTCCAAGAAGCTGACATTGCGGCGTTTGTCTATCCCGACAACCGGGAGTTAGAGCAGGTGGGTGTACGCGGAATTTATTTAAACAATTTTATTCGATGGGACACCCGAACTCAGCACGAACAAATGATTCGGAAATACGGCTACGAGACTGCAACACAGAATCGCACTTTTGATACCTACAATGATGTGGATTGCTGGAACTATTCCGACGTCCACGATTATTTGAAGCATATAAAACACGGCTACGGAAAGGTCGTAGATCACGCTTGTCGCGAAATAAGGCTAAAACACATGAGCCGGGACGAAGGTATTAAGCTCGCCAGAACCTATCAAAGAAGGCCAATGAAAAATCTTAATCTTTTTCTCGATTGGTTGGGAATTACAAAAAACTCTTTCCATTACATTGCCGATCAGCACCGTAACTCGCTGTTTTGGAAGCGAACTCTAAATTGGAATTGGAAAAGAAAAACAACCATTTTAAAAAAACCGCTTTTTTGCAAGGAAAAAAAATTTCTCTTAAAACCTAAAAATTTTAAAGTTTCAAAAAAACAAAAAAGCTTAGATAAAGATAATCAGTACATTTTAATTGGAAAAGGAAAGTTATAATAATGATCTATTTAAACCACATAAAATGGAATAAAGACCCTAACTTTTCTATTGGGGAAATTAAAAACGCTGCCGGAATACGAAAAAAAGCATATCTTTTTGCTAAAAATAAAACAGAAAAAATATTTTTAAAATTAAAAAAAATAAATCCAGAAATTATCCATCGAATAGCCGAGAAAACATTTTTTGAATTAAATTTTAAACAAAAACATGACGCGCTTGTTAATCGCAGATTTGCAAACGAAAATAAAAAGAAACTAAATTTTAAAAAACGCAAAAATCCGTTTTTTATACAAAATAATTATTTCTCGGTCTTATTGCAAATTACTAAAAGTTTAATTTACATCATATTAATCTGCCTTAAATCAAAACCAAAAAATAAGGTAAATAATAAAATAATATGTCGTGTCGACTGCGAACAGACATTTTCCATGTGGAAAAAATTATTCCCCCGAAAAAAAATTTGTTTGTTTGTTAAAGACCCAAAAGAATTTTGTCCCCAAAAAACTAAAATCTTAATGGGTAGTTTATCAATGTATGGACTGTCACTAGGACAAAAAAAAATGCTATTTTATTTATTTTTTTGCACCCTCAAATTTTTTTTTACAAAAAAAATCTGGAAGATTGGTCTCCAAAATTACTTTTTTTCTTTAATAAGAAATTTTACGCAAGGATTAATGGCAACACCAATTTGCGGTAATTCCTTTTTTTTTACTTTTGAACACGGTTCCTCACCTTATGCATTTCGAAATTGTTTATTAAAAAGTCAAAACTCTTACTCTATTTTTGTGCCTTACAATTCCTATGCTATTGATCATTATTTCCCAGATGAATATAAAATGAATTACTCAATTGTCGGCTCATCCGGAAAACTTTTTGAAAAGTCATATAAAAATCAACAAAGTGAAGGCAAAATTCTCGCATTAGGTCCTTTTGCTCCAAACTTTTCGGGCTATAAAAAAATAAAGACTCGAAAAAAAACTCTTTGTTTTTTATTTACCGGGTATTCCCCCTTTACAAAAATACCAGAAATAAAGCTGGCTACGCTTGTAAAAAAAATAATAAAAAAAATAAAACACGTCAAAATTGTTTGCCGACTTAAACCAGTAAAACTTACGCATCAATCAATTAAATTTTATACAGAAATATTTTCAAAAAACAAAAATATTTATTTAGAACATAAAACTAAAAATCTTTTTTCTTATATAAAAAATACAGATTTGTTTGTTTGTGCAAATTCAAGTTCTGCTGTTGATCTCTTATGCGCGGGGGGAAATATCATTGCAGGCAATTTTCAAAATGACAAAGATTTATATTATTGGCAAACTCAAATAAATGGAATTTTTCTAAAATCTAAATTATTGGAAGAAGCAGTTATTAAATACTTCAACAAATCTAAATATAGAAAAAAATTAACGAAAAAAAACAATAAACTCCGAAACCTTTTTTATTTGTTTAATAGTCCGAAAACTTATTTAAAAAATTTCCGGTATAAAATAAAAAAATCGTTACATTACAAAATAGACAAGTAAATACATCAATTTTTTTGTTTACCATTTATTTTAAAAAAAAATTCGAAAAAGCTTTGAAAAACTTGGGTGCTTCTTATAAAGCTTCGTTATTAATCGCGAAAAAAATGTAAGTCGCTTAAGAAACTAAACATAAATTTTTATGCCCAATAAAACGTTACTTTTTTGCATAAAAAACCCCCTCTCCCAGCGGGACTATGACCGATACGGTATTAGCTTTTTACAAAAGAAATTTAAAATCCTTGTGCTAGATTTAACAAAGTGGCTTTTGCCAAAAGCTTACTCAACACGAACTTTAAGAAAAAATATAAAACCAAAAGCAAAAATCTGCGCAAGCCTAAAAGAAATCAAAAAAATCTTAATAAAAAAAAGAAATTTTTTAGCCTTAGATTTCTGCGGCCAATTTTCTTTTAAAGCTGCACTGTTTTTCCATTTGCTAAAAAAAAATAAGATACCATTCGTCGTTTTTGATAGTGGAGCCCACCCACTTTCCTTAAAACAAATTCAGGCATCAGCGTTTTCCCGTTTAGTTGCATGGTTCCGGCGTGGCCTTGCTTATAATACAGATCAACTTCTTTTAAAAATATTTACGATTCGCGGTTATGTATGTCCTGACTTAGCCTTTGTCTCCGGAAGTTCTTGGAAGAAAAACCCCCGTTTTATTGCGGCAAAAAACATAATAAAAGCTCATTCATTTGATTTTGAAATAGCCCTTAGAACTCGGTATTTTAAAAAAGTATTGCAAGCACCATATATTGTTTACCTTGATGAAAAAATCACATCGCACGAAGACAATATTGAATTAGACGCTCCTCATCCTGCTACCGACTTACTTTTTTGGCCTGCTTTAAATATGTTTTTTCAAATATTAGAAAATAGATTAAATAAAAAAGTTATAATCGCAGGGTACCCGTCACTCAATAAAAAAAAACAGGCGTATATGTTTAATAATCGAAAAGTTGTGCTTGGAAAAACCTCTCAATTAGTCCAGCATGCAAGCTTGGTTCTTGCCCATGGAACCACTGCAGTTTCCTTCGCAGTTATCTTTAACAAACCAGTAATTTTCATTACAAGCAATGAAATTATGGCTAGCTGGTACCAGCCATCGATTGATGCAATAAGGGAAAGCCTTAATTCATCACTAGTTAATATAGACATAAATCCTATAGGAGCTCGCTTTAAGATGAAAATTAATCAAAAGGCATATCATCGTTATTTTAAAACTTTCATCACAGAATCGCCCGTTGGTAAGGATTCGCTATGGAATAAATTTGAAAAAGAAATTAAAAAGAGATTTTAATCTGTAAACTAGTTAAAAATTAATATGGCAATCTCATCCTTGAGGCGTCTTCTTTATAAAAAGTTTTTCTACCCAACGTGCCTTATTTATCCAGGGGCTTCACTTGACAGAAAATCAACTTTAAGTAGATACAATGTGCTATTTCCAGGTGCGCGACTTTTAGGTTCAGTTCTTGGCGACCATAGTTATATACAAGAAAATTCCACGGCCCTAAATTGCGAAATCGGCAAATTCTGCTCGATTGCAAGTCATGCTTATTTAGGTCTTCCCCAGCACAAGCTTGATGAAGTCAGTTCCCATCCAAGCTTCTATTTATTCGACACACCACTTGTCAAAAAGTTTTGCTCAAAGAATAGATTTTATACAACAAAGCGGACCATTATTGGGCACGATGTTTGGATCGGGCACGGGGCGTTAGTGATGGCTGGAATTTCAATTGGTTCTGGAGCGGTAATTGGGGCGGGTGCCGTAGTAACCCGCGATATTCCGGCCTACGCCATCGCTGTCGGCGCTGCTGCGCGTATCATTCGGTATCGTTTTGGCATTTCAGTTAGAAACCGTTTGCTGCGATCTGAGTGGTGGAACATGTCAGAAACCTGGCTTGAAAAGCATCACAGGAAATTTTCCGATCCGAGAAAATTGTTAAGAGCTGTCTTTCAGTACAAGAAAAAAATCTTAAAACAATCATGATTTCCTCAAATATTTGGCGTCAGGAGGAAAAAGCTTGGTGGAATAAGTTTGGTGATTACATGACCTACCAGTGGAAACTTACACCTAAGCTCCGCACTCTTATCCGAACTGAGCTTGAGGAAGACTTTGTTAATTTCCTTCATAAGCCAGGAGGTCGCCTTCTCGATCTGGGTTGTGGTAGTGGCTGGCTGTCTTTGCATTTTGCTGAAAATAACATGACTGTGGCGGGAATTGACATAGCCGCTAAGCAAATTGAAGCGGCGATACAATTAAAACAAGAGCGCCAAATTAACCGAGTCGCTTTTGAATGCGCGGACTTCGCCACGTGGGATGCCACACCGCACCAAAATGCATTCGATAGTGTTTTTGTGAGCGCCTTTTTGCATCATTTGCCTGATGATGAGCTAAAGAAGTCATTACAAAAAATAGCCATTCTTGTCAAACCGGGTGGTCGGGTATTTTTGTATGAACCCCTGACTTCAGCGAAGCAACGAAGCATGCTGATCAAGGGCATCGACCTGTTTTGTTCGCTTGGTCTTCTAATCCTTTTGAGCAAGCTGCCAAAATGGTTCGATTTGATAAGCGAACGCCATACGAACGAACTCGCGCGTGGCTACCGGATGCAAAGTCCGCATGAGCGCCCGGTTGATGTGGCCCTTCTGAAAAGGCTGATTGGCTGCTCTTTTGATATCTGTGAAATCAAGGGTTGGCATCTTCACAGCCTTGGTTTTTCCATGCAGGTGACATCGCTTGCGAAGAAAGTTCACAAGCATTATGAGCGGCTTGGAGGGTGCTGGTACAGCCTAGATCGCTTGCTGTTCAGTGTTTTCGGATGGGAGTCTTTTTCTTTCCCTGGGCGTTTTATCCTGTGCGGGGTAAAATTAATCAAAAAATAGATCCCTAATTATGCTAAATGCGATCTATGGACGCTTGCAACGGAGAATTCGCTTACTGCTAGGAGCACCTATTTGGGATCCTCGCGTTAAGGTTGGTAATGGAACGTACGGCGTCGGAGAAAAAACCGTCCTCCTCTTTCGTGAGGACGATCGGGTCACGATTGGAAAATATTGCAGCATCGGTTACGGAGCCACTATTATTGCTAGCGGCGAGCACAACTACAGAGGTGTGGCAAATTACCCCTTTGCCGCAATGCTTAAGAAAGATACCCACCGAGACACCTTCTCAAAGGGTAATGTTTGTATTGGCAACGACGTGTGGCTTGGAGCGAATGCCACCATCCTCTCGGGCGTAACCATCGGAGATGGTGCCGTTATTGCTGCCGGTGCTGTGGTGACTAAATCGGTGCCCCCTTACGCGATCGTCGGCGGTGTGCCGGCCCGAATTATCAAGTTTCGTTTTGCTCCAAAAATTATTTCTGAATTACTTCGAGTAGCTTGGTGGAAGTGGCAACCCCAAAAAATTGAGAAAAATATAGCTATGTTTTATTTGCCAGTAAAAACTTTCTTACATCAGGTTTTGAACAATAAAAAAACATAATGCCTGCAAAAATTCTGATCACCGGTGGAGCTGGTTTTATCGGCTCAAATCTTGCTCTTTCTTTGCTGGCGCGTGGTCATGCGATCGTAGTACTTGATAAACTGACCTCCCAGATCCACGGCAAAAACCCTGAGAGATCACCGCTGTATAGGCAGATTCGAAACAGGGTTAAATTTGTCCAAGGAGATGTCGCCTGCCGGGAAGATTTGCTCAAGGTGTTGCCTGGAATTGATACAGTGGTCCATCTGGCGGCCGAAACCGGAACCGGGCAGTCCATGTATGCAATCCAGCACTACGCCCACGTCAATGTCGGAGGGACGGCGTTGATACTTGATTTAATTGCCAACGAGCGATTTCCGGTGCGTCGGCTGGTGGTGGCATCTTCCCGAAGCGTCTATGGTGAAGGTAAATACCATTGCCTGAGCCATGGCGTACATTATCCCAAGGCTCGGGCCGATACGGCGATGTCCAAGGGACAATTCGAACATCTCTGCCCCGCGTGCCAGCAGGTTATGCAGGCCGTGCCAACAGACGAGTCCTCGGCCCTGCATCCTTCGTCAGTTTACGGGGTAACCAAACTGACTCAGGAACAACTGGTGCTGTCGGTGGCCAAAGCGATGGGTATTTCTGCCATGGCTTTCCGTTATCAGAATGTTTACGGACCAGGACAATCGTTATCGAATCCTTATACAGGGATCCTCTCAATTTTTTCGACACGCATTCGGCAAAACAAATTGGTGACTATTTTTGAGGACGGAAAAGAAAGCCGGGATTTTGTTTACATCGACGACGTGGTTGATGCAACGATACGAGGCATCGAACACCCAGAGCCGCTGGTGGAAGTCCTCAATGTTGGATCGGGTGTTGCAAGCAGCGTCTTGGACGTTGCAAAAACACTCTGCAAGTATTTAAATGGCAATTCAAAAATTAAAGTTTCAGGCCAATTCCGAGCGGGCGATATTCGTCATAATGTGGCTGACTTAAAAAAAGTTTCAGGACTCCTTGAATTTAGACCGAGAATTTTGTTCAACGATGGCATGCGACGTTTCACAGATTGGCTTCGCGGTCAGGACATCGGCCCTGACCTTTATGAAACGAGTCTGCAAGAGCTCAAGACGAAAGGTCTGCTCAAATGAACCGAGAAGAGATTGGGGGATTAGTCTCGATTATTGTGGCCAGTTATAATCATGCTGGATTTCTTCAACCTCGCATGAATAGCTTGCTCGCACAGACCTATTCAAAAATGGAAATTATTGTGATCGATGATAACTCATCGGATGAAAGCTGGGAAATTTTGCAACAGTACTCTTTTGATTCAAAAGTTAGTCTCGTGCAGCGCAAGACAAACGGTGGCTGGGTGGAGGTAAGCAACCAAGGCGCTGCTTTGGCCCAAGGGGAGTATATTCTGTTTGCAAATTGTGATGACGCCTGCGATCCGGATATGATTTATCATTTAGCGGCGGCAATCCGACAAAAGCCGGAAATAGGATTGGCTTTTTGTCGAAGTGACCTGATTAACGCAGTTGGTGATATTGTGGGCAATGACTTTGAAGCTCGAGAAACTTCCTTCAAGGTCCGATGCCAAGGCGACACTCTGATTCCCCGAAAAGAAATGTGTAAGTTTCTTCTCCGCGCTTGCGTAATTCCCAATCTTAGTGCTGCCCTGATTCGTAAAACCGCATTTCTTCAAGCAGGTGGATTCTCTAGCAAGTTCCGAGCCTGTTCCGACTGGGAATTATTTTTTCGGCTTGGCGACCAAAACGATTTTTTTTACATCGCCAAGTCTTTAAATAAATTTCGCCAACACGGAAGAACGATCCGGAACAAAACCAAAGGTCGAATCGCGTTGGATGAGTATTTTTCTGTTTTATTCGGTGCAATTAAGACGTGTAAGCTGACCCCTTGGGAGCGTTTATGCTACCGAACCCATGTCATGTACTTATGGGTGGTCGACCTTCTGAAGCCATCCTTTGACGGTTGGCTAAATTTCGCCCATCATCTGCGGTTGGCATGGCATTTGGATGCCAAAGCGGTTGCCCTTCTTCCTCTTGCTGTATTAGTGAGGATCACAGAGATTCCCGTAAAAATCTTGAATAAAATAGTCAGGTCGTTTTAGGCCTTAAAGATGGTAATTTTTCAGGATCCGGAATGGTCAAATTTTTTTGGGAAAATCAAACAAAGACCCCACAAATTCATTTTTTATTTTAAGGATTTGATAAAATTTTTAGTGCACAAAACTACACACCGTGTAAGGACATTGTGGCGCGGGTGGATATCTCCCCATCAGGGGCTTAGGCGCTGGCCTAAATGGCTGGGGGCACGTGCCTTTCCCCCAACGAAGCGCAACACCCGCCAGTTGATTTTTCCGGATTTCCCCCCGGCCCGCCTGGAGCCAGGAGTCCCTAGGGCTGTGGCGCTCGTTTTCAACGCCCAAGACCCGGAGGAAATACTGGCTAGGCATCGATGGCACAATTGCCTTTGGGCAGTTCTGGTAGATCAGAGCTGCGCTCCGGAAGTATTGGGTTCAGTCTTGCGCTGGATCCGAAATCCTCCTTCCCTCCGGACTCCGGCGTGGGAGCCTTACTCTACGAGTGAGCGCATAGCCAACCTTGCCACCCTGCTTTCTGTGTTTCCAAAATTATACGCTGAATCGTCCAGAAAAGATCAAGACTCGATTGCCGACTTTTTTTTCATATCTGGCAAATGGGTCCATGACCATCTTGAATATTATGAACCCGAGCGGACCAACAATCACATTCTCAACAACGCAAGGGCGTTGGTGATTTCCGGAGCAGTTCTTGGCAACCAAAAGCTCGCAGCGCGTGGACTTC